>ERZ824978.1305-NODE-1305-length-28086-cov-4.300560_pt1 | contig 28086 bp, 21 predicted proteins | sample MGYA00519860_ERZ824978 | MGnify/ENA primary metagenome ERZ824978 (study PRJEB31778, sample SAMEA3449184) | human gut metagenome | biome: human gut; feature: human-associated habitat; material: faeces | place: United Kingdom | collected 2010/2012 ... | reverse complement strand
TACTTTCTTTCGCTTCGAAAGAAAGTACTTCCCCCCTCGGGGCGGCAGCCCCACCAACCGCGCCGGAGTCGGCGCGTCAATCCCCACCCGGGACAAGGGGACTGCGCCCACGGGCGCACCAAAGGGCTTTCCGCTCGCCCTTTGGAAACCTTCGGGCATCGAAGTTGGCGAGAAACCCATAGGCGGCAGCCCCACCTTTCGCGCCGTAGTCGGCGCGTCAGGCCCGCTGGCGAGATTTTTTACAGCCAAGCTGATACGGCGGTGCTTGACAGCCCCCTTTTGTTGCCGACTACAGTGATTAAACGCTCTGCACCCCCTATCACAAATAACGTCGAAAGGAGCCCTTCCCGCAATGAAACATACCAACCTGACCATGGGCATCCTCTTCGGCTTCTTCCTGCTCTGCGCCCTGTCCATGGGCAACCGGGTCTATTTCGTGCTGGCGACCATCATTTTCTTGAGCTGGGTGTTCGCCTTCGTCAGCGTGCGGATGGCCGAGAAAACCGTGCAGGTGTCCAATGCCCTCAGCGGTCAGAAGGTCAACCGCGGCGAAGTGGTCAGTATGGAGATCGCCGTCAGCCATAAGGGCGTGCTGCCCATCGCTCCCATCGCTTTGCATATGCGCGCCACCAGCAATACCCCCGCAGGCGTGATCTACCTGACCCATTTGGGCAAGCGCCGCCAGCGGGTGACCCACCGCTTCGTGGCCGACCACGTGGGCGCTATGTTCCCCGGCGTGGAAAGCTATGTGGTCAGCGATATTTTCGGCTTTTTCAAAAAAGAACATCAGCCCGATCTGGCGGGTCAGGAGCTGCTGGTGCTGCCCGTGCCCTTCGAGGTGGAGCCGCTGACCTTCGCCGCCGGGGATATGGGCGTGGAAACCATGAAGCGGGCCATGGAGGATCCCTCCAGCCCCAGCGATTTCCGCAATTATCAGCAGGGCGACCCGCTGAAACGCATCCACTGGAAGATGAGCGCCCGGAAGCGGGAGCTGATCGTCCGCCAGTTTGAGGAACCGGCCCTGCCGGACGCGCTGGTCATGCTGGATACCTCCCCGCCCCATCTGAATGAGGGTGTGCCGAAGGAAAATGCCGCCTTTTTGCAGGACGCGCTGCTGGAAACCGCCGCCTCCGTGGTGGCCTGCCAGATCCGGCAGGATAATCAGGTACGGCTGCCGCTGGTGGGGGACCGGCCCATGGAGTATTCCAGCAACATGGGCCTGCCCGTGCTGCTGGAGGAGCTGGCCCGCTGCACCTTCAACGAGACGGAGCGCTTTGAGCGGGTGCTGATGATGCAGATGGCCGAGCTGCGCAAGCTGGGCGCGGTGGTCGTCATCACCACTCGCCTGACCTCCGAGGTGGCCGACCTGCTGATCCGCATGAAGCGCATGGGCCCCAATGTACGCCTGTATTATGTCACCTTCCGCACCGACCGGCCCGAGCGGCTGGCGCTGGTGGGACGGCTGCAGCAGGCGGGCGTGGAGGTCAACTACGTCACGCCTCAGGGGAGTTGAAAAACGCGATGAAGAAACCCGCATTTTTATCAAACGAACGCCTGAGCCGCCTGATGACCGCGCTGCTGCTGGCGCTGGGTCTTTTGTGGCCCATGCTGTGGGCGCTGGGCGTGGAAAGCGCGTTCCTGACGGCCACGCTGACGACGGCGGCGCTGACCGCGCTGATGACCTTTCAGGCTGCGGGCAAAAAAGCCCGGGTGATCTGCTTTTCCCTGCTGGGAGCGCTGCTGATCGGCCAGTTTTTCCTGCCGGGCGGCGGCTTTTTCCCTTCTTCGGTGGAGGCCGTCAAGGCCATTTCACTGTACTTTAACGGTGTGACCACTGCGCCGCTGCTGTTCTCCTCCCAGATCGCGCTGCTGCTGGCCGTGGTCGCTGCCGTGATCGGCTATACCTTCTCCGCGCGCGGCGTGGGGTACATCCCCGCCACCGCCATGGTGGTGATGGTGCTTTTTGGCCTGTGGAGCATGGGCAAGCAGGGCTTCCTCTGGTACGCCGCTCCCGCGCTGGTGGCGCTGCTGCTCCTGATCGCCCAGAGTTCCCATGAAAAAAGCAATCTGTTTCAGGTGCTGCCCATGGCAGCGATGCTGGTGGCGCTGGGGCTGCTGATCGCACCCGGCCAGAACGTGGTGCTGGGGCCGCTGCATGAGGTGGCCATGAATCTGAAGCAGACCATTACCGACTACCTGTTCTTCACCGAGCCCCGCAACGTGTTCACGCTGGGCAGCTACGGCTATTATCCCATGGGCAGCGGCAAGCTGGGCGGCGAGGCCGAGCCGACCGAGTACCCGGTCATGACGGTAAAGACCTCCCAGAAGACCCTGCTGCGGGCTGTGACCAAGGACGAATACACTGGCCGCAGCTGGCGGGACACCTCCTCCGGACGGCGGTATCTGTACGTCAACCCCCGCTGGAGGAGCCTCCGTCAGGAAGTTTTTCTGGAAAATATGCCCGCAGAGACGGTGCTGAAGGCTAGCAACCTGCTGGATCAGAAGGCCATCTCCATTCAGATGCAGAACAGCGCGGCCTCCACGGTTTTCACCCCCGCCTATCTGCGCTCCCTGACCACCTACGGCAGCATGGTGCCTTATTTCAACGAGGCCAGCGAGCTGTTTATCACCCGGGACCTGATCTCGGGCGACCGTTACACCGTCTATGCCCCGGTGATCGAGGGCGGCGACGCTTCGCTGGGCGCGCTCGTCAACGCCGCGCCCAAGAACGACCCCTATTACGCCCAGATCGCCGCCAAGTATACCGCGCTGCCCGGCCATCTGGAAGAACGGGTCTATCAGGATATGCGCAGCATGATCGCCGACGCGGCCACGCCTTATGAGCAGGCCTGCGCCATTCTGCGGCATTTGCAGCGCTACTACCGCTATACCCTCAGCCCGGTCACGCCGCCGGAAAATCAGGACTTCGTTACCTACTTCCTGTACGTGGGCAAGGAGGGCTACTGCACCTACTTTGCGTCCGCCATGACGGTGCTGTGCCGGATGGCGGGCCTGCCCGCACGGTATGTGGAGGGCTTTCTGGCCCAGCCCGATTCCAGCGGTTTCGCCTATGTGACGGGCCAGAACGCCCACGCGTGGACGGAGGTCTATTTCGAGGGCTTCGGCTGGGTGCCCTTCGATCCTACCCCTGCCCAGCAGAACGTGGATCAGCAGCCCCCGCAGAACGACCCGGAGCCGGAACCCACGCCGACCCCCAGCCCGGAACCGCCGCAGGACGAGCCGGATCAGCCCACGCCCAGCCCGGAAAACCCGGAGCAGAGCAACGAACCGGACGATACCGATACCCCGGACGACGAGCCCGACCAGAAAGACCCGCCCTCTCCGTGGCTGTGGCTGCTGCTCCTGTTGCTGGCGGCCGTGGCCGCGGTCTGCGTCAGGATTTTCCTGCGGATGCCGGATCGGATGGCCAAAAAGCAGCAGAATGTATCGGATCAGATCTTCCTGTATGGCAGCGCCGCCTATACCCTGATGAAGCTGACGGGCCGCACGCCCCGGAAGGGCGAAACGCCTCTGCGCTTTGCCCGCCGCATGGATAAGCAGCGCGCCTTTGCCGTGCCGGTCACGCCCCTGTGGCGCATGATGGCCCTGAGCAACTACAGCCGTCTGGAACCCACGGAAAAACTGGCCGGTCAGGCGCGGGATATCTTCAACGCCCTGTACAAGCCTCAAGGCCTGTGGGTGAAGCTGCGCTTTATGCTGGCCGCTGGCTTCGGGAAAAACTGCTACCGCAGTCTGGATACGGAGCTGGTGCATCAGGAGCCGGAAAGCCCCTTCGGCAAGTACAAGGACAGTCTGAAACAGGCTGCACAGGCCCCTAAGAAAAACAAGCAGAAATAAAAGACGGCCCGCCGGGGGAAACCCGACGGGCCGCAGACTGTCGGAAAAGCCTGATCGGCCACTATCGCCCGTGAACAGCGCTTCGCTGGTTCACGGGAAAAAACAGGGGTACAAAGTTTCGTGACTCCGCCGCTGGCCCCCGGCACGAGGCAGCGCCTCCTGCACCGCCGATTTTTGGACAAAAAAGACTCGCCGGAAGTGATCCTCCCGGCGGGCCATTTTTTTACCATTCAGCGGCAAAATTTTTCGATGTACTGATCCAGACACTTCTGGATGACCTTCTTCGCATCCTCCGCGCCCCGCACCTCGTCCACCATGGTCTCCTTTTGCTCCAGATTTTTGTAGACGGTGAAGAAGTGGGACATTTCCGTGAAGATGTGGGAGGGCAGCTCGCTGACATCGTGGTAGCTGTTGTAGGTGGGATCCTTGAAGGGGATGGCGATGATCTTTTCATCCAGCTTGCCCTGATCCAGCATGGTAATGACGCCGATGGGATAGCAGCGCACCAGACTCAGGGGCTGGATCACCTCGCTGCAAAGCACCAGCACGTCCAGCGGGTCGTTGTCGTCCGCATAGGTGCGGGGAATCAGGCCGTAGTTGGCGGGATAGTGGGTGGAGGTGTACAGGATGCGGTCCAGGATCAGGGAACCCGTTTCCTTGTCCAGCTCGTATTTTTTCTTGCTGCCCTTTTCGATCTCGATGACGGCGATAAAGTCCTCCGCCGTGATGCGGGAAGGGGAAATGTCATGCCAGATATTGCTCATAATCGTTGCTCCTTTCATGATGGAAAGCGGACGGAACGCTATGCCAGCGCGATCCAGTACCGCTTTGTGCGAACGCCGTCGTGCTCGTATGTACTGTCGAACACGCCGCCGTTTTTCACAATGACTTTTTCACTGGCGGGGTTGTCCTCGCTGCAGGTGACCAACACCCGGCTCAGCCCCAGCTGCCGGGCGTGGGGGAGAAGCTGCCGGAGCATTTCCCCGGCGTAGCCCTTGCCCCGCTCACTGGGACGCACGGAATAGCCGATGTGTCCGCCCCATGTGGAGAGCACCGGATGGTCGATGGAATGGCGCAGGTCGATCATGCCCACGACCCGGCGGTCCTTCAGCCGCAGGGCCAGATAGGTGTCGGAGGGCACCAGCCCCTCGGGGCAGGTCTCGGGCCGGGTCAGGCGGCGAACCCGATCCAGCCAACGGGCTGCGTCCTCAAAATTTTCCAGCCCGGAGCAGCCGTCCATGCTGCTGCCCGCGTCCAGCATTTCCTGCCGGTAGGCGCGAATCTGAGATAGAAACACCACCGAGGGCCGCACCAGCTGCAGGGAATCCGGGCCTTCGCCCAGATTGCTGAGCTTTTCCACCAGGCGAGCGCCCCGTTGGGCTGTCCGGGGCAGCACCGCTTTGATGACCTCGGAAGCGCCGGCGGAGAACAAGGCCTGCAGCGTCAGCCGGACGCTGCGCCGGGTGTCCGGGTCGATCTCCTTCAGCGCTTCCAGCATTTTCAGCGCCCGATCCCGCCAGTCGTCGGTAAAATCCGTCACCAGCTCGATACGCGCCGCCTCCAGCACGGTATAGAGCACCTCCACGAAGGTCTTTCGGGCTTCGCTGTCCAGCCCGGCCATCCAGCTGTGAAGGGCTTCGTCGGTGATGCGGCCCGTCATGTCCAGCCCTTCCAGACAGACGAAATGCCCGCCCCGCACCTGCCACGTCATGGCGTCGTGCTGCAGGATGCCCACGGCGTCCGACTCCACCACGGTGTAGACGGGATGGTAGTACATCAGCATCCCCACGACGCTGCTTTGGGGAATATAGCTGTGGATGCGGCCCTTGACGGCCTGATAGCCCTCGGCGTAGAGCTGGGGCTGATACATGCCCGGCCCGTCGAAGCTGTAGGCGGCCCGGAGCCGCTGTTGCGCCTGCTCCCCCGCAAAAGACGCGGCGTAGACCGACAGATTGCCGCCCTTGCTGTGGCCGGTCAGCTCCAGCGGCCCCTCCGTCCGGGCGGCAATATCCGCCACATATCGGGCGGCTTCCTCCTGCGCGGGCACCACCATGAAGGACATGTTCATATCCTCCACCCAGCCTGCGATATTCAGGTCGGTGCCCCGGAAGCTGACGCAGACCGCGCCGTCGTCCAGATCGTAGCAGGCGGCGCAGAACTGGATATTTTGTTCGCGGTCGATGTGGTTCACATAGTCGTGCACCTGCCAGTCCTGATAGCGGGGCAGACCGGCGCAGACCTCCGTCAGTCGGTAGCGCTTCTGCTGAAAGCGGTCCAGCTTTTCCGGCTCCACATAGTCCCGCAGAAAGGCCCAGCATTCCCGGACGGTATGGCTTTCGCCGTGATCCAGAAAGCCCTCGAAGGGTATATAGACCAGCTGGGTCAAAATCAGGCTGTCAAGCGCGTCGAAGGCCCGCTCCGCCAGCCGCTGCCCGCCGATCTGAAGCGCGTGGTCCTGAATGTTCGGCATACCGTTCCTCCCGTCCGCGCCGCCGGTCAAAGAGGGGGCGCATCGGCATTTTAGCACGGCTGGGCGGGGATTGGCAAGGGGATGAACTTAAACCGGGTAGCGCCGGTACTGGCCGGGCGTAAAGCCGGTGTAGCGGCGGAACAGCTTGCAGAAATGGGCTTCGTCGCAGAAACCCAGATGAAAGGCAATATCCGCCACACTGAGGGTGTCGTCGGTCAGCAGCTGGCGGGCCTTATCCAGCCGCAGCTGAAGCCAGTACTGCTTGGGCGAAAGTCCCACGCAGGCCCGGAAGGCACGGTAGAAGGCGGCTTCGCTCATGCCGCACAGCTCCGCCAGCCGGGGGATGCTCAGGCCGCCCGCAAGGTTGCGGCGGATGTGCTCCAACGCGGGCTGCAGGGCCATGAGCCGCTGCCCGGCAAACCCGGGACTCTGGCGCAGCAGGTAGATCAGTTCGTACAGCTTGGCCTGCAAAAGCAGCTGGGAGCCGTGAACGTCCCAGTACAGGCTGGCGAGCTGGCGGAGGAGCAGCTCGCATTGCCCGGCCAGCGCAGCCGGGGGCACGATGGGGGAAAATTCGCCCAGCCGTGCGGGCTGCCCGGCTTCATCCAGCGCCAGAAACTTGACGCACAGGTTGGTAACGATTCTGGGACCGTGGGGCAGGTTGACGTTTGGGTGGACGGGATTGTCCACCTGCAGGGCGAAGCGGCTGCCCCGGGGCGTATAGAAAATGTCGCCCTGCCGGGGATGGAACACCGCGCCGCTATCCAGCCGCAGGGTAAAGCGGCAGCCGCTTTCCTCAGGCAGAAAGAACAGCAGCGCGTCCTCCGACCGAGAAGTCTCCAGGTAGCTGTAATGCCCCCGGTCGGCCCAGAACTGGGGCACGGCGCTTACAAGATGCAGGCGCAGAGCGTTAAAATCTTCCGAAAGCGGCATGATCTTCTGCCTCCCGGCTGATCGAAAAATACAAAAGAAAAGAGAAACATACCTTGCGCGGGTTATCTGACAACCGTACAATCATTTCCGTAAAAGTATAGCATGAACGTTGCAAAATCGAAAGAATCTGCCGAAAAATTTCAAGCAGGGGAGGAAAACCGGCGGCGGAACGCCGGGAACAGGAACGATGGAAAAATACTTTGGCGTTTGCTATTACCCGGAACTGTACCCCAAAGAGAAACAGGAAGCCTTTATCCGGGAGGACATCGAGAATATGCGCCGGGCCCGGTTCAACGTGGTGCGCATGGCGGAATTCTGCTGGTGCCTGATGGAACCCCGAGAGGGCGTGTACGATTTTGACTGGCTGGAGGAGATCGTCGACCGGCTGGGGCAAAACGGCATTTACACCGTGTTGTGCACCCCCACCGCCTGTCAGCCCGTCTGGATGGCCCGCCGGTATCCTGAAACACTGTATGTGGACAATCTGGGCGTGCAGCGCAGCTACGGCGGGCGGCACTATCACTGCTACAATTCGCCCGTTTTCCGGGACTTTACGGAAAAAATCTGTCTGGAAATGAGCCGCCGTTTCGGGCACAATCCTTATGTACTGGGCTTTCAGGTGGATAACGAAATGGGGCAGGAGCATTCGGATCGCTGCCAGTGCCCCGTCTGCCGCCGTAAGTTCAAAGAAGCCATGAAGGAAAAATTCCATGGGGATATCGGCGCGCTGAACAAGGCCTTCGGCTCCCTGTTCTGGGGGCAGCGCTTCGACGATTTTGAACAGGTGGAGCCGCCCGCCGCCGGTTCCCGGGAAGACGCGAAAAGCAATCTGGGCTGGCGGGGCACCAATATGCCCGCCCTGCGGCTGGAATTTGAGCGCTTCGCCAGCGACAGTCTGGTGGATTACTTCCGTCTGCAGCGGGACGCGCTGCGCCGCTTCAGCGACAAGCCCGTCACCCACAATACCACCCATCTGGGTACCAACGCCATCGACTACTTCAAACTGGCCCGCTATGAGGACGTAGCGGCGGTGGATCATTACCCCTACGCACTGGACGAGACCAAGGCGGGCTCCGCGTCGGTCTACGCCATGGCCCGCAGCTACAAGCGGCGGGATTTCTGGCTGCTGGAGACCCTCTGCGGCGGCGGCCACGGCAACTGGGCCTATCAGGGAATGCCCATGGGCACGCCCGGCACCTTCCGTCAGAACATGGCCTTTGCCTACGCTTCCGGCGCGGAGCTGATCACGGCGTTCAAGTACTCCGTGTTTCCTTCCGGGTTTGAGAATCTGGGCTCGGCGCTCATCGACCTGAATCGCATCCCGGGCAGGCGGTATGAGGAGTTTTGTCAGGCCGGACAGGATCTGGCGGCCTGCGAGCCGATCCTGAACCGCACCAAGGTGGTCTCCGAAGTGGCCGTGGTGCTGGACTACAACAGCCTGTGGGCCAACCGCATCAAGCCCATCCACAAGGAATTTACCTACGAAGGCTATGCGCAGCAGCTGGTAGGGCAGCTGGCGGCGCTGGGCGTGAATGTGGACCTGATCGGCACCGATCATCCGCTGGACGGATACCGGCTGGTCCTCGTGCCCTTTGCGCCCATCCTGCCGGAGAACTTCCACCGGAAGTGCCGGGACTATGCCGAAAAGGGCGGGCACTTGCTGGCCATGACCATGGCGTTCAGCCGGGATGAATGGGGCAGCGGCATTTTCGAAAAAAGCCCGGTGGGCATGACGGACTTTTTCGGGATGCATGTGGTGGAGATGGAGCCGGTCTTTGACGGCCAGACCGACGCGCCGGTGCGGATCGGGGAGCTGACCATCCGCAGCCACTTCTGGCAGGAAACACTGGAATCCGAGGGCGCGGAGGTGCTGGGCGTATTTCGCGGCACTTACCGGGACGGCTGGCCTGTGCTGACCGAGCATCCCTACGGAAAGGGCAGCGCCCTGTATCTGGGAACGGCTCCGGCCCCCGAGGACGCGTCCGCGCTGCTTCGCTGGCTGCTGGAACGCTGCGGCGTTTCGCTGCCGCCGGTGGAGATGACCTACGGTCTCAGCGTGGTGACCCGGCTTTCCGAAACGGAACGGTACATTTTTGTTTTTAACTCCCTGCCCCGGGAGCAGGTCTGCCGCCTGACGCGCTCGCTGGAGGCGGACTACGGCATCGGCGAGTTGGCGGGGCAGACGCTCCGTCTTCCGGCCAAAGGGTTCCAGATCCTTCACGAACGCCGGGAAGGGTGAAAAGGACGTTCCATCTCATAGCGCTCGCAGGAAGATTTCGTTCCTGCGGGCTTTTTCGCGCCGTTTTCAGGTTGGACATATTTTGTTAACGGTTCCGCCGTCAAACCATCACCTGACGCACAGATAAGTTTCCTATCCTCAAACTGCTGATGAAACGGCGAAAGGAGAGAAATGGAATTGATCGAGGTACGGCATTTGTCCAAGCGTTACGGAACGCATCTGGCAGTGGACGACCTGTCGTTTTCCATCGACAGAGGCGTGGTGTACGGTTTCCTTGGCCCGAATGGCGCTGGAAAGTCCACCACCATGAACATCATGACCGGCTGTCTGGGCGCCACGGAGGGAGAAGTGCTCATCGACGGCCACAACGTGGCGGAGGAACCCATGGAGGCCAAGAAGCACATCGGCTATCTGCCCGAGCTGCCGCCCCTGTACGGCGATATGACGCCGGAGGAATATCTGCGCTTCGTGGCCCGGGCCAAGGGCCTGCGGCGGGAGGAAAGCGCCCGGCAGATCGAGACGGTGATGGAAAAGACCCGCATCGCCGACGTGAAAAAGCGGCTGATCCGCAACCTGTCCAAGGGCTACCGCCAGCGGGTGGGCATTGCGCAGGCCCTGCTGGGCAACCCGGAGGTCATCATTCTGGACGAACCTACGGTGGGGCTGGACCCGGCGCAGATCATTGAGATTCGCGAACTGATCCGGGAACTGGGCAAGGAGCATACGCTGGTTTTGTCCAGTCACATTCTGAGCGAGGTACAGGCGGTGTGCGACTCCATCCTGATCCTTTCCAAAGGGCGGCTGGTGGCCTGCGATACCGCCGAGAACCTGACAAAGCTGATGCGGGGCCGCGAAAACCTGCGGCTTTTGACCCGGGCGGAGGAAGAAACGGTTCGCCCGATCGTGGAAAAGGTGGACGGCGTGGAAAGCCTTGCCTTTGCGGAGGAGGACGGCCTGACCGCCGCCGACGTGACCCCCGCCGAGGGGCGGGACATTCGAGAGGCGCTGTTCAATGCCTTTGCCGAAGCAAAGGTGCCGCTTCTGGAGCTGCGCACGGAAAAGGCCAGCCTGGAGGACGTGTTCCTGGAGCTGACCGGCGGCGAAGCCCAGCTGGAGGCTGCGTCTGCCTCCAAAGAAACCGAAGAACCGGCGGATGTGCCGGAAGAAAAGGCGGGTGAGGAATCGTGATCGCCGTATTTCGCCGGGAACTGAACGGCTACTTCAAAAGCATGATGGGCTATCTGTTCTCCGCGTTCGTTCTGATCTTTGCGGGCATTTACACCATGGTGTACAACCTGAGCGGCTACACCGCCCACTTTGAGCGGGTGCTCAGCTCCATCAGCTTTCTGTACCTGATTGCCGTGCCCATCCTGACCATGCGCAGTGTGGCGGAGGAAAAGAAGCAGAAGACCGATCAGCTGCTCTATTCTCTGCCCATCAGCCTGTCCAGTGTGGTGGTGGGCAAGTATCTGGCCATGCTGGTGGTACTGCTGGTGCCCACGGCCATTATGGGGCTTTATCCCCTGATCCTGTCCCAGTTCGGCACCGTGCCCCTGCAGACGGCCTATGGCGCGCTGGCGGGCTTCTTCCTGCTGGGCGCGTGCCTTCTGTCCATCGGCTTGTTCGTGTCGTCCGTGACGGAAAATCAGGTGGCCGCCGCGGTGATCACGCTGGTGGTCATGCTGGTGCTTTACTTCATGAGTGGGCTGGCCAGCTACGTATCCACCGCTGCGTCGGCCTCCCTGACGGCGCTGATCATCGTGGCGGCGGTGCTGTGTTTGGTTTTGTACCTGCTGACGAAAAACGCGCCGGTATCCGTGCTGGTGCTGGCGGTACTGGCAGGCGGCCTGTATCTCTGGTACAGTCAGGATTCCAGCGCCTTCTCCGGCCTTTTCAGCGACATCATGAATCAGCTGAGCGTGTTCGACCGCTTCGACAGCTTTGTGGACGGCGTGTTCGACCTGACGGCGGTGGTGTACGACCTGTCCGTGACGGGCGTGTTCCTGTTCCTGTCCGTGCAGGCGCTGGAGAAGAGGAGGTGGAGTGAATGAAGACCGCAAATTCTGGAAAGAAACCGTCCAAGCTCCGCCAGATGTTTGGCAGCCGCTTCAAGGCGGGCAGCTATTCCGCTTTTGCCGCGGCAGTGGTCATCGCCATCGCCGTACTGGCCAATCTGACGGTGCAGGCCCTTCCTCAGACGGCGACCCAGATCGACCTGACGGCGCAGTCCCTGTATACCCTGTCCGACCAGACCCGGCGCATCGCCGCCAGTCTGGATACGGATGTGAACCTATACCTGCTGGCCCTGCGCGGCAACGAGGACGATACCATCTCCCGCCTGTTGCAGAGCTATGCGGAGCTGAACAGCCACATTCATGTGTCCAACGTGGATCCCACGGAGCAGCCCACGTTTTTTGACACTTATGATCTGGACATCAACCAGCTGTATGCCAACAGTGTGCTGGTGGACGGCGGCGGACGCAGCCGTCTGGTCAGCTACAGCGACATTTATGTGACCGACTACAGCATGAACTACAGCACCTACCAGTACGATACCTCCACCAGCTTTGACGGCGAGAACGCGCTGACCAACGCCATTCACTATGTGTCCAGCCAGAACCTGCCCAAGGTGTACCAACTTACCGGCCATGGCGAAAGCGAACTCAGCGACTACATGGAGGAACTGCTGGCGGGCGACAACGTGGAGACCGAGACTCTGAGTCTGCTTTCCATGGAGAGCGTGCCCGAGGATGCCAGCGTGGTCATGATCAACACGCCCACCAGCGACCTGAGCGCCGATGAAGCGGAAATGCTGGTCAATTATGTGGAAAATGGCGGGCGGATCCTGCTGCTGACCGGCTACATCGAGCAGGGAAAAATGGAGAATCTGCTCACCGTGACCAAAGCCATGGGCCTGACCGTCGGTCAGGGGCTTATCATGGAGGGCGACGGCCAGATGCATCTGAACCGTTATCCCCATTATCTGCTGCCCACGTTGGAAAGCCACACCATCACCAGCCCCTTTACCAGCGGGCGGTACTATATTCTGGTGCCCATGGCGCAGCCCCTTGAGGAGACGGAGGATTCTTCCGCCGCGGTCACGTGGTTGCTGACCACCTCCGAAAGCGCCTATACCAAGGCGGCAGGTATGAACGCCACCACCGTGGAAAAAGAGGACGGCGACGAGGAAGGCCAGTTCCATGTGGCGGCTGCATCCGAGCTGGGCGAAGGGCGGCTGGTGTGGATCGCTTCGTCGGAATTTTTGGACGACAACGTGAACGCCATGGTGTCCGGGGCCAACGGCAATCTGCTGATGAACGCCGTGGACTGGATGGCCGGACAGGAGGAGACCATTTCCATCCGCTCCAAGAGTCTGGATGAGGACGGTCTGACCGTGACCGGCGCGGAAAACTCCCTGTGGAGCGCCGTGATGATCGGCATTCTCCCCGCAGCGCTGATCGCGCTGGGCATTGTGATCTGCATAAGGAGGAAACGGCGTTGAAACGTGGCAAGAGAGCATTGATTCTGGCCGGCGTACTGGCCGTGCTGGTGCTGGTTTACGTAGGCGTACAGAAGGGCGTATCCTCCCAGCCCGAGGCTGTGACGGAGGAAAGCGGATCCTATCCGCTGACCTCCCATACGGCGGAGGAGCTGACGAGCCTGCAATGGACTTCCGGCGATGGGGAGGAGCAGGAGAACCTGCACTTTGTCAAAACGGACGGCCAATGGCGCGTGGAGGGAGACGAAGCCTTTCCCATGAAGCAGGACAGCGTTGAAGGTCTGGCGGAAACGCTGACGGCGCTGAAGGCGGACCGAAAGCTGGAAAATGTGGAAAAACCCGAAGATTACGGCCTGTTGGAACCGGCTTTTACCCTGACAGCGGGCTGGAGCGATGGCACGGAAACCGTCTATTCCATGGGCGATGAAACGCCTTTCGGAGACGGGTACTACCTGAGCCTTTCCGGGGAGGACGGCACGGTCTATACCGTGGCGGATGCGCTGAGCGGCGATTTCAGCGGAAGCCTGCTGTCCTTTGCCCAGTCGGAAGAACTGCCCGCCGTGGAAAACGTGACCCGGCTGGTGGTAGGCGATACGCTGGACGTGGAAGGAACTGCTGAAAAGACGGAAGGCTAAGGATCCTCCCTGCGCTGGACGTGGAAAGCTACCGGCGAAAAATTGGACGGCAGCGAAGTGGAAGCCCTGATTGACGAAGCTAAAAACCTGAGCTGGACGGAGCTCAAGGCGGTCAACGCCGATGATGAAGCCCTGTCCGGCTACGGCCTGACGGACGAACAGGCCACGGCCATCACCCTGTATGACGGCGAGACCATCGTCTGGAAGCTGCTGGCAGGAGCCGAAGCAGACGAGGGCGGGCGCTATGTCCGTCTGCCGGATTCCGCCATGGTGTACACGGCGGATGTTGCCTTTCTGCTGGAAGCGGACGTCGGCTCGCTGTATGACGCTGCGCTGACCGATCTGACAGCGGAAGAAGTCAGCACGATCTCCGTCAAGGCGGGCGATCAGCTATGGGAGTACGCCGCGGACATCGTCGAAACGGCAGCTGAGAATTCCGACGCAAACGGCGATACCGATACGGAAACCGCAGCCGAAACGCCCCGGTGGGAGCAGCTGTTTGAAAAGCTCTCCGCCATGAAGGCCACAGGCCGCGTCGCCGAAACGCCCGGCACCACGCCGGTACTGGAGGCCCAGATCGTCACCAGAACGGGCGGGAAGGAAACCTTCGTTTTCTTCCTCTACGATGAAAGCAGTTATCTGATGCCCATCAACGAGACGACGGGGTATCTTTTCTCCGCCGACAAGGCGGATCAGCTGCTGCGCATCCTGCGCCTGTGGGACGCCGAATAAGGGGACCCGGAAGAGGAGCCGCCTGCGCAAACGGGCGGCTCCTTCGTGCCTTCCAAAAAAATCCTTCTCAAACCGTTGAAAAGATTGTTTTTTTCTTGCATTTTGCGAATAAGTCTGCTATAATCTACCCGATTACGCACCTTTGTCGATGGCGCGTTTGTGCTTCGCCTGACGGCGGAGTGACCGCGCTGAAGCGACGCAAAGGGTGGATACAACAAGGAGGAACCCCAAATGGCAGTTATTTCCATGAAACAGCTCCTGGAAGCGGGCGTGCACTTCGGTCATCAGACTCGCCGCTGGAACCCCAAAATGGCCCCCTACATCTTCACCGAGCGCAACGGCATCTACATCATCGACCTGCAGAAGACCGTCCGCAAGGTGGACGAAGCCTACAATTTCGTGCGCGACCTGGCCATGGAAGGCAAGAGCATCCTGTTCGTCGGCACCAAGAAGCAGGCTCAGGAGAGCATCGCTTCCGAAGCGCAGCGCTGCAACATGTACTATGTCAACAACCGCTGGCTGGGCGGTATGCTGACCAACTTCCGCACCATCCGCACCCGCGTGGAGCGCCTGAACCAGATCGACAAGATGGAACAGCAGGGCCAGTTCGAGCTGCTGCCCAAGAAGGAAGTCATCAAGCTGCAGAACGAGCGCGAAAAGCTGGAAAACAACCTGGGCGGCATCCGCGAAATGAAGAAGCTGCCCGGCGCGCTGTTCATCGTTGACCCCCGCAAGGAACACATCGCCGTGTCCGAAGCCCGCGCTCTGGGCATCCCGATCGTCGCCATCGTGGACACCAACTGCGATCCTGACGAAGTGGACTACGTCATCCCCGGCAACGACGACGCCATCCGTGCGGTCAAGCTGATCGCCGGCAAGCTGGCGGACGCCGTTCTGGAAGGCAAGCAGGGCGAGCAGGACGCCGCCGGCGAAGCCGCTCCCGAAGAAGAAACCGCCAAGGTGGAAGAATAATTCAGCACAAAGACTGCCAGAGGGAAATTCTTCCCTCTGGCACTCCCTGTTTATTTTATTAAAAAAGGAGAGATCCCTATGGCGAATATTACCGCTCAGATGGTAAAGGAACTGCGCGAAATGACCCAGGCCGGTATGATGGACTGCAAAAAGGCCCTGACCGAAGCCGAGGGCGTAATGGAAAAGGCCATCGAATGGCTGCGTGAAAAGGGCCTTGCCGCCGCCGCCAAGAAGGCCGGCCGTATCGCCGCCGAAGGTCTGGTCGCCAGCTATGTATCCGACGACGCGTCCGTGGGCGTGATCGTGGAAGTTAACTGCGAGACGGACTTCGTTGCCAACACCGACAACTTCAAGGCCTTCTGCGCCAAGGTCGCCAAGCACATCGCGCTGGCCAAGCCCGCTGACGTGGACGAGTTGCTGGCTCAGAAGTATGTGGACGACGAAAGCAAGACCATCACCGACCTGGTGAGCGACGCGACCGTTGCCATCGGCGAGAAGATCTCCATCCGCCGCTTCGCCCGTTTCGAGACCAAGGACGGCGCTGTGGAAAGCTATATCCACATGGGCGGCAAGATCGGCGTTCTGGTGGAGACCAAGAACGACAATTCCGCTACCTTCTCCGCGCCCGCTTTCAAGGCGTTCTATCATGACGTGGCCCTGCAGATCGCCGCTGCCCGTCCTTCCTATGTCCGCAAGGACGAAGTGCCCTCCGAGAACCTGAACAAGGAAAAGGAAATCCTCCGCGCTCAGGCTCTGAATGAAGGCAAGCCCGAGAAGATCGTGGACAAGATGGTCGAAGGCCGTATCGAAAAGTACTACAAGGAAGTCTGCCTGCTGGAGCAGCCCTTCGTGAAGGACAGCGACAAGAGCATCAAGCAGGTCATGGCCGAGACCGCCAAGGAGATCGGCGCGAACATTGATATCGTGCGCTTCGAGCGTTTTGAGCGCGGCGAAGGCATCGAAAAGCGTCAGGACAACTTCGCGGAAGAAATCGCCGCTCAGATGGCTGCCAAGGCCTGAAACCTTGACGGTGGACTGCTCGTCGTAGGCGCGCAGGGTGCTCAGGAGACATGAAAGTGGACTTCGGAGTTACCGCCGCTCGGGCAGGGGTAGTACCCCTGCACCCCAGACCGCGCCCAAAGGGCGCGGGACTAGTCGTGGGAAAGCTGCTTGGCGGTGAAGTTACCGCCGCTCGGCGACAGGCCTCGCGGCTCGCAGCTTGGGTCGGAATTTCATCGGTGAGTTTTACATGAAAGTATTGATTTGTCTATGACAAATGCAAATCCCATCGCCCAACGACCTGACCGCGCTTGCGCGGTCAGCAGTGGGATTCTCAAGGGTTATAACCTTTGAGTGGGGATTTTCGGGGGCAAAGCCCCAGAATGAAGCAAAAAAGCATCTGTCAATGACAATGCAAACCCCATCGCCCAACGACCTGACCGCGCCTGCGCGGTCAGCAGCGGGATTCTCAAGGGTTATAACCCTTGAGTGGGGGTTTTCAGGGGGCAAAGCCCTTGAAAGAAGCAAAAAGTATTTGCCATGACAAATGCAAACCCCATCGCCCAACGACCTGACCGCGCTTGCGCGGTCAGCGGTGGGATTCTCAAGGGTTATAACCCTTGAGTGGGGGGTCAGGGGGCAGCGCCCCAAAAGAACCAATAATATTTGCCGCAAGGTAAATGCAGACCCTAGCGTCCGGCGACCTGACCGCACAGGTGCGGTCAGTGGTGGGATTCTCAAGGGTTATAACCCTTGAGCGGGGGTTTTCAGGGGGCAGCGCCCCCTGAAGGGCCGTTGCACGAAAACGAGGAACTTGAGGGGCTTTGGCCCCGCTCCCTCCGTTCTTCCTGCAGCGGCCCTTTTCTTTGGCACAGGATATGCGAAGAAGGGGGAAACAAAATGGCGACTTATCATCGGGTCATTTTGAAGTTGAGCGGCGAAGCGCTGGGCGTGGACGGACATGGATTCTGCCATGAAAAATTTGAAGAGGCCGCGCGGATGCTCATCGACGTGCAGAAAACCGGCGTGGAGCTGGCCGTGGTCATCGGCGGCGGCAACGTGTGGCGCGGCCGCCGGGGAGCCGCCATGCGCATGGGTACTGTGGCCGCCGATCAGATGGGAATGCTGGGCACCCTGCAGAACTGCCTGTATATGCGGGATACGCTGGAACATCTGGGCGCAAGGGCCACGGTGATGAGCGCGCTGGAAATGCCCCGCATCGCCGAGACCTATCATACCGTCGCCGCGATGGAAAAGCTCCGTCAGGGCCAGATCCTGTTGCTGAGCTGCGGCATTGGAAACCCCTGCTTCACCACCGATACCTGCGTGGCCCTGCGCGCCATCGAACTGGAATGCGACGCGGTGCTCATGGCCAAGAATATCGATGGCGTGTATACCGCCGACCCTCACGTAGACCCCAGCGCCACCCTGATTTCCGATATTTCCTACGGCGAAGCCGCCGAACGGGGCCTGAAGGTGATGGACGCGACCGCGTTCATCCTGCTGCGGGATAATCATGTGCCGCAGGTGCGCGTGTTCGGGTTGGAGCCTCCCACCAATATTCTGCGGGTGCTGGAGGGCGACCCCATGGGCACGGTGCTGCATCCCTGACCCCGAAAGAAAAAGGAGAAACGAAGAATGGACACCAAGCAAAGCCTTGCTAATGTGATCACCGAGGCCATCGAGGCCTGTTACCCCGGGGTGGACGGCCTGCCGGATGCGTCTGCGATCGCCGACATGTTGGAAATTCCCCCGCAAAAAGAAATGGGTGATTACGCCTTCCCCTGCTTTAAGCTGAGCCGCGCCCTGCATATGGGCCCGCCACAGATCGCCGGAAATCTGGCGGGAGCCATTTCCGCCGGGCACCTGTGCGAAGCCGAGCAGCAGGGCGGCTACCTGAATTTTTTCCTCAACCGGGATAATTTCGCCCGGGAAACGCTGGAAACCGTACTGTCCGCCGGGGAAAACTACGGCGCGGGGCAGGAAGGCGCGGGAAAGACCATCTGCCTGGACTATTCCTCCATCAATATCGCCAAGCGGTTCCATATCGGCCACCTGAGCACCACCATGCTGGGCCACAGTCTGGCCCGTATCTACCGCTTCCTCGGCTATAAGACGGTCAGCATCAACCATTTGGGCGACTGGGGAACTCAGTTCGGCAAGCTGATTTATGCCTACAAGACTTGGGGCAGCCGGGAAGAGGTGGAAGCCAAGGGCGTGCCAGAGCTGACCCGGCTGTATGTGAAGTTCCATGAGGAGGCTGAGCAGCATCCCGAGCTGGAGGACGAGGGCCGCCGCTGGTTCAAGGCCATCGAGGACGGCAACGCGGAGGCGCTGGAGCTGTTCAACTGGTTCAAGGAGCTGACCCTGCGGGACGCCAAGCCCGTTTACGACCTGCTGGGCGTGCAGTTCGACAGCTACAACGGCGAGAGCTTCTACGTGGACAAGACCGACCGCGTGGTGGAGGAGCTGCGGGAGAAGAATCTGCTGACCATTTCCGACGGCGCTTCCGTGGTAGACTTGGACGAGGAAAAGAGCGGAATGCCCCCCTGCCTGATCCTGAAAAAGGACGGCACCACGATCTACGCTACCCGCGATATCGCCGCCGCCCTGTACCGTAAGGAGACCTATGATTTCGATAAGTGCCTGTACGTGGTAGCCTATCAGCAGGATCTCCACTTCCGCCAGTGGTTCAAGGTCATCGAAAAGATGGGCTATCCGTGGTATAAGGATTTGGTTCACGTGGCCTTCGGCATGATTTCCTACGAGGGCCAGAGCCTGTCCACCCGGAAGGGACATGTGCTCTTTTTGGAGGACGTGCTCAACATGGCCATCGAGAAGGCTCGGGCCATTATCGAGGAAAAGAGCCCCAATCTGGAAAACAAGGACGAAGTGGCCCGGCAGGTGGGCGTGGGCGCAGTGGTCTATGCTGACCTGCAGAACAGCCGCATCAAGGATATCGACTTCAGCTGGGATCGGGTGCTGAGCTTCGACGGCGAGACCGGCCCCTACGTGCAGTACACCCACGCCCGCTGCTGCAGCGCGCTGCGGAAGGCTGAGGGTCTGGAACCTGCCGAGCCGGACTACAGCGCCCTGTCCGACGACTATGCGCAGGAATTGCTGCGCCAGCTGAGCCGCTTCCCCGAGACGGTGCGGGAGGCCGCCAACCGTTACGAGCCCAGCATCATCACCCGGGCCGTTACCGAGCTGTGCAAGGCCTACAACAAGTTCTACTATGAAAACCGCATCATCGTGGACGGGGCCCCCGTGCGGGAGGCCCGCATCCGCCTGACCAAAGCGGTGAAGGATACCATTAAGACCGGTCTGTATCTGATCGGAATCGAAGCGCCGGAGCGGATGTAAAATGCTGCTGACCAGTACGAAAAATCCGGTGGTGCAGTCCGCCAAGGCACTGCTGACCGCCAAAGGCCGCCGGGAGCAGGACGCGTTTCTCTGCGACGGCGAGCACATGACCGGCGAAGCCCTGCGGGCCTGCCCGGAAAAGGTCTCCGCCCTGTTTGTGGAGGACGGCCAGCAGGAGCGGTTCGCCCCGTTGCTGGCGCTGGCCCGGCAGACGGAATGCGCGGTCTACGAAGTGAGCGCTGCGGTGCTGGAAACCATTTCGCAGGTGAAAACGCCGCAGGGAATCGCCGCCGTCTGCGGTCTGCCGAAACCCTGTCCGCTGGAACGGCAGGGACAAAAGCTGCTCCTGATGGAAAACGTGCAGGACCCCGGCAACGTGGGTACCATCCTGCGGACGCTGGACGCGGCGGGCTTTGACGGCTGCATCCTGACCCCGGGCTGCGCCGATCCCTTCGCCCCCAAAACCATGCGGGCCACTATGGGAAGCCTGTTCCGGGTGCCCATGACCTTTGTGGAAAACAGCGCGGAGGCGGCCCGCTGGCTGCGGACGAACGGCTGGGCCGTCATCGGCGCGGAGCTGCGCGGCCAGCCCTTCTATCAGCGGGGTACTCGCCCGGACAAGCTCTGTGTGCTTATCGGCAACGAAGGCGCGGGGCTGACGGAGGAAATTCTGGCCCAGTGCAGCTTCCGCTATAAGCTGCCCATGCGCGGCGGCGCGGAAAGCCTGAACGCGGGCATTGCCGCAGCGATCATGATGTATGATCTGATGAATCGGTAAAACAAAAGCCGAAGGGCTGCTCTCCTGAAAAAGGAGAAGCAGCCCTTCGGTTTCTTTTTGGTTTTATTTTGGTTTTATTCCCCCAGAAGGGAAAAAGAAATTTCATCCCCCTCATAGGAGACCGCGTAGACACCGACAGGCTCCGGCCAGTCGCACTGTTCCTCCAGCCCCAGCGCTTCGTCGATCTGATCCCAATAGAGATAATCGTCGATTCGAAGGAAAAGAAAGTCGCAGCGGTTCCGGCGCAGCATGTCCTGGATGTTTTCGGCGGTCAGCTCGCCCAGACGGTCGTAATCCTCCACGGGATACTGGACGATGTGCATCCGCATGGGCAGGGCAAAATATTGATAGGCGTGGGTCTTGCCGCTGCTGCTTTTGATCTCCGCGGATGCATAGCTGCAGTCGATCAGCAGGGCGTGACGATTGGCGTATTCCTCAAAGGGAAAGGAGTCCAGCTCGTCTTCGTAGTATTCGACGGCAAAGGGGCGAAGGAAGCCTTCGTCGTTCTGGACGGGCAACTGGGCGGCGAAGGCCTCCGGCGGCTGGATCAGCAGCATCAGGGGCAGGATCGCCGCTACCGGCCAATGGGCGGGCAGCTTCGCCGGGAAACGCCAGGCCTCGTCCTGCCCCGCCAGCAGGCGGATCAGCAGAAACACGAAGAACAGCAGTACCGGGGTGAACGCGGTGTTCATGTAGTTCAGCGCCACGGCGGCGATTTCCTCCTGCACCACGAAACCAGCAATCAGCCCAACGGTGTAGCACACCGCGGCTACGGCCATGGCCAGCAGCGCGCCCAGCGTTCGCTGACGCTGGGCCTTGGGCTGGAATGCCGCCAGCACGATCACCAGTACCACGCCTGCCAGCAGCCACGGGTAAGCGCTGTGCCAGAGAGAATCGCCGAACTGAGCGACCAACGGCTGCAGCCGCGCCCACAGACCGCTGCCCAGGGAACCCATCAATTCGCCGGTTCGGGGATTGCCGCCCAGCAGACTGGCGAGGGAGGGCGCGCTGACACTGGAGACGGCAGGAGTCAGCCCATAGGCGGCTTTCGCCAGCTCCGCCTGTTCATAGGCCAGCTGGGAATGGTAGTGATACAAGATCGACCACGAGAAATGTACGATGACCGGCAGGAGCACAGCCAGCCAGCTCATCCAGCGCAGCGCCCGGACGGGCTGGCCGGATCTTTTCACGCCGGGGATGGAAAACAGCATGGACGCGCCAATGACCAGCGCGAACAACAGGCCGGAATAGATCTTCATGCCGGTCAACACCGCCGCGGCGCACAGGGAGGGCAGCCACGAGGCGGGTCGGTCGTCCCTGCGGAAGAACAGGCACAGGAGCCCCGCCGTCAGCAGCGCCGCCATGGGTCCGTCACCCCGGGTGGAAAAGACGGTCAGCCCAAAGGCCGAGAACAGATAGGCCAGCACGGCCCCGGTCAGTGCCGGGAGCCATGTGCCTTCCAGCAGATCGCCGATGGCCAGACAGGCGGCCAGAATCGCCGATGCAATCACCATCAGAAGCCCCGCGTCCTGCCAGCCGAAGACCTGCACCACACAGTATTGCAGCGTCGCCAGCATGGGGAAATAGTCGGTGTGGCTCATGTTGGTATCCATGTGGATGGGGAAACGCCCGTCGGTGTACAGCTCTCGGACGATGCGCATCCAGTAGGAATAGGAGTCATGATCGGTGATCAGCACGTCCTTCAGCGCAAGGAAACACCCGGCGCACAAAAGCAGCCAGATCAGCAGGGAAGGCCGCAGCACCCGCTGCCGAAGTTGCCGCTTGTTCAAAAGCAGCAGCACCAGTCCCACCGCCAGCGCGGCCAGACCGCCCGCCATGAGAAAATAGGCCGTCACCTGCCGCAGCGGCAGCACGATCACGCCGAGATAGGCCGTCAGCAGCATCCCGCATATGGCGCACAGCAGCGCCTGGCCCAGCCTCAGCGGGCGCACCAGCGCCATCCACGCCAGCGCCCAGCCCAGCAGCGAGGCAAAATACCATCCGTCTGTCATTGCATTCCGTTCCCTTCTGGGTGAGATAGGAAAAAGGGACTGCGCAGCCGCGCAGTCCCCCAGAGAATAGGGCCTTAGTTCCCGTTCGTAGCGGTCAGCAGTTCGATCACGCTGGAGGGCAGCTTGCTCAGCACGGTGTAGAGCACCTGCGTGGCGTTGGTGCTGATGGAGGTAAGATACTCGGTCAGTTCATCATCGCTCATCTGCAGGGGCTGCACGGCGTTTTCCGCGGTGGCGGATTCGATGGCCTTCAGGGCGTTGTCATCCGCGTTTTCGGAGGTGGTCACCCGCAGCGAGAACAGCGGGCGCTCGGAAGCGGCCAGCTCCGTAATGGCCACGGCGTTCTCCCGGGCGTACAGGGAGACCAACCGCTCGGTCTGATCGCCCTCGGTGCTGCCACTATAGGTGAAGGTGATCTGGTTTTCGTCCGCCAGCATGGCCAGCCAGCCGTCGGCTTTGCTGTCCGCGCTGTTCAGCACGCCCTTGACGGTCAGGATGGGTTCTTCTTTGCCATCGTCCACTTCGTTCATAGCGCCGTCCAGCGTATAGGAGCCGTCCTTGGCGGTGAGTACGAAAGCCAGATCGGCTTCGGTCTTGCCATCCTCGCCCAGCAGCATGGTGGCGCTGTGGTTGACGGTACCGTCAACGGTCAGGCGGTTATACGTGGCGGTCATCTGGACGCTTTCCCTTTCGGCTTCGCCGTCATCGTCCGTCACGGTCATGGCGGAATCCATGGTCATTTCCAGGGCCACCAGATGACTGTCGTCGGCATACATGGTCATGACCACGTCCATCTTTTCCATGTTGTCCATGGCCTTTTTCAGCTCGGCAGCGGCTTCTTCCTCGGTCATGGAGCCGGAGTCGGTCAGCATTTTCTGAACGGTGGTGCTGCTCTGCAGCGTGGCCACGTCGTCCTTGGTCAGGGTGATCTTGATGCTCTGGGTGGCAGGGTCGTGAGCTTCGCTGGTAAAGCTGCCCTCGGTGATCTCCGCCCGGTCCAGAATGCCCAGCACGTAGTCCGCCATCGCTTCGTCGTCGGCAAAGGCTTCCTTGATCTGAGCGCGCATTTCTTCGCTGTTGAACGTCTCGTCGGGCAGGTTGACGGAGGGATCGGCCAGTGCCGTCCCCTTCAGCTCGTTCATCATACCGGCCTGGCTGAAAAGCTGGGCGATCATGGGCTTGATCTGGCTGACCATTTCTTCGTCCGCACCTTCGTCGGCAGTCGCCAGCTGGGTCAGCACCTGACCGATGTCCTCAGCGGAGGCATAGACGGGTTTGTCGCCCAGAATGGCGCTGTCCAGATACAGGCCGTCGCCGGTCATGCGCGTGGCTGCGCTGAAAACGTCCTCGCCTGACAGGCTCAGCGTCAGCATTCCGCTGCCTTCGCCCTTCAGAAAGCGCACGGTCAGAACGTCGAACAGATCTTTGATCGCGTCCACAGACGCCATATCGTCGCCAGGGATCAGCTGAAAGCTGTACTCGGTAGCGGCCATGGCGCTCAGGGGCAGCATGGCGCACAGCAGCAGAGCCAGAAGGACTGCCAGCAGTTTGTTTTGTTTCATCGTTGGTTTTCTCCTTTCAATGACCGCTTCGAACGGTTCCTCGAAACCATCTTCATCATACAACATTCGGAAGCGTTTGTCATGTGTTTTGGGCTGAAAACCGGCAAATGGAGTGTAAAACCTTCCTTTTCGGCGCTGAACGCACCCGCCGCATGGGAAAAACAGGGTAAATTCTGGATAATCCGCCGCCTGTATGCTATACTAGCCAGGATAAGGGAGGGATGGTATGCGCTTTACCAAAATGGAAGGCATTGGAAACGACTATATTTATATCAACGGTCTGGAGGAAACCATTGCCGACCCGGCGGCGCTGAGCGTGCGGATGAGCCGCCTTCATTTCGGCTGCGGCTCGGACGGGCTGATTTTGATTTTGCCCAGCAGTCAGGCGGATTTTCGGGTGCAGATGTTCAATAACGACGGCAGTGAAAGCGAGATGTGCGGCAACGGTATCCGCTGCGTGGCCAAGTATTGCCACGACCGCGGTCTAACGGACAAGACCGACCTGACCATCGAAACGGGCGCGGGAGTGAAGCGATTGCACCTGAATGTGGAAAACGGCGAGACGGTCAGCGTGCGGGTGGATATGGGCCTGCCGGAACTGAACGGCCGGAAGATCCCTACAACGGCGGACGGAGAACCCGTCGTCGGCCATGTGCTGACCGCCAACGGCCATGAATACCCCTGCACCTTTGTCAGCATGGGCAATCCTCATGCCGTCACCTTTGTGGACGACCCCGATACTGCCCCCGTGACCACGGACGGCCCGGTGCTGGAATGCGACCCCGTTTTTCCCCGAAAGGCCAATATCGAGTTTGTGCAGGTGATCGACCCCACCCACGTGAAAATGCGGGTCTGGGAGCGGGGCACCGGCGAGACGCTGGCCTGCGGTACCGGGGCCAGCGCGGTCATGGTGGCCTGTGTGCTCAACGGGCTGACGGAACGCCATGCGCAGATCGCCCTGCCCGGCGGCAAGCTGAATCTGGAGTGGAACGAGCAGGACGGCCACGTCTATATGACCGGCCCCGCCACGTTCGTGTATGATGGCCAGTGGCTGCAGGACTGAACCCCAAGACAGATGAACAACAAGGAGGAACCAAATCATGCTGAAGGTGAATCCCCATTATGAAAAGCTCCCCGGCAGCTATCTCTTTGCGGAGATCGCCCGCCGGGTGAAGGAATACGGACAGGAGCACCCCAACGCGCAGCTGATTCGGCTGGGCATCGGTGACGTGACTCGCCCCCTTGCCCCTGCCGTGGTGGAGTCCATGGAAAAGGCCGCCCGGGAAATGGGCCGGGCCGAGACCTTTCGGGGCTACGGCCCGGATTACGGCTATGATTTTCTGATCCAGGCCATTCTGGATAACGATTATAAAGGATTGGGCATTCAGGCGGACGAGGTGTTCGTCTCCGACGGCGCCAAGTGCGACGTGTCCAATGTGCAGGAGCTTTTCTCCGACGACGCGGTGGTGGCCGTCACTGACCCGGTTTACCCCGTGTATGTGGATTCCAATGCCATGGCGGGCCGAGCAGGAACCTACGTTCATGACCGCTGGGACCGGCTGTGCTATCTGCCCTGCACGGCGGAGAACGGCTTTGTGCCGCCCCTGCCCGACCGTCCGGTGGATGTGATCTACCTCTGCTACCCCAATAACCCCACGGGTACGGTGCTGACCAAAGCGCAGCTGAAGCCCTTTGTGGATTATGCCAAGGCCAACGGAGCCATCATCGTGTACGACGCGGCCTACAAGGCCTTTATCACCAGCGGCGCGCCTCGGAGCATTTACGAGGTGGAGGGCGCGAAGGATGTAGCCATCGAGTGCTGCAGCTACTCCAAAACCGCCGGCTTCACCGGCACCCGCTGCGGCTTCATGGTCATCCCCCACGGGGTGAAGGGCATTGGCGGACAGGGCCAGCCGGTGGAACTGAACGCCATGTGGAAGCGCCGCATGGGCAGCAAGTTCAACGGGGTCAGCTATCCCATCCAGCGGGCCGCCGAGGCGGTTTATTCCAGAGACGGCTGGGCCCAGTGCATGGACAGCATCCGCTATTATCTGCGCAACGCGCAGGTGATCCGGGAAGGGCTGGAAAAGGCGGGCTACACCGTGTTCGGCGGCGTGGACGCGCCCTATATCTGGATGAAGACCCCCGACGGCATGGCCAGCTGGGATTTCTTCGACCTGCTGCTGAACCGCTACCATGTGGTGGGCACGCCCGGCGCGGGCTTCGGCCCCTGCGGCGAAGGCTACTTCCGTCTGACGGCCTTCAATACGCTGGAAAAGACGCAGGAAGCCGTGGAGCGCATTATCAAGGGATAAAAACAATCATATAAGCCAAAAGAGCTTTGAAAACCGTTGTGGGTCAGGCAGAAAGGCACTGCCGCCCAAAGCGGAGATCAAAGCTCTTTTTCATGTGGAAGGCCATAAAAGACGCGAGGTCAAGCCGCTTTTTCAGTCAGACGGAGCAGACAGACCGGCTCGGTGAAGTCCAGCAGGAAGGAGATCTGGCCGTTTTTCTCCTGCACAGGCAGCGGAGTTTCCGCGCCTTCGGCATTCAGCAGTGCAAAGCCGTAGTTTTGGAAAGACTCGGCAGGCAGCGTGACCTTCATCTGCCCATTTGGCTGAGACAGACGACCCGCCGTTTCAAACGCGACGCTTAGCAGCAAAGTATCGTCCGCCCCTTCGCCCATGCGTACCACCGCTTCCCCGGCGGGCAGGCGATCGGTCATGACGGCGACAGAGCTGTTTTCCACAAGCGCCAGCTGCGCTCCGCTACTTCTCTTGCCGCACACGGGGCAGAGCTGGAAGACAACCGTCGCTTCTTTGCCCGGAAGCCGGCAGTCCATGAGGATGCAATCGGTATGGCTCGTATAGCCGCAGCCGGAGCGCAGACAGTCTGCCCGATGACGGTTTCCATCGGGCTGCCATTCGCCGAACCAGTGGCCCAACTTTTCCCCTTCGTTCACGGTGAAGCTTTCGCTGCAGCGGGCGCAGGTGGAAACCGTATAACCGTCGTCGGTGCAGGTCGGCGCGAAGGTCTGGGACACATATTCGTGACCAAGCGCCGGAGCCTCCGAAAAGGTGGTGTAGTCGCAGCGGGTGCAGTCCTCATAGGCGTTCCAGCCCGCGTCGATGCAGGTAGCGTCCAGCCCCTCATGCTGAACCAGATCGTGGTTCAGCGGCGCGATCGGCCAATAGGTGTTGAGATCGCCGCGAGTACAGACCTTATAGGGGTGCCAGCCCTCCTCTGTGCAGGTGGGGGCCTGTCCCTCATATTCGACAAAATCATGTCCCAGTGCGTTCATTTCCCGATAGGGCTTTGTGGAATAGTCACAGTAGGCGCATTTGTTATAGGCATCCCAGCCTTTGTCTATACAGGTGACCTCCCGGGCCGGATAGCTTCGCAGCAAATGGGTACCCAATCCACCGAAGGAAGAATTACATTTGCCGCATTTCGCCGGCTGTTGGCAGGTTGCCGATCGAACGATTTCATGATAGGCAAAATAGGTGAAGCCGCAGCTCTGACATTCGACCTGGTGCCGTTGGTCATCTGTATAACGGTAAGTATAAGCTTTCCCAGTGCATTCGCCGTTGGGATTGCGGCACGCCAGCGCTGTGCTGCATAAAAGGGTCATTAACAGCGCCAGTCCAAGCGCAAACCAGAATTTTTGGGGGATTCTAATTGCTGAAAAAAGGCGGGCTTCCGAGCCGGTGTGAAGTTGCTTCATCCTTGTTTCCTCCCTGTCGAGCGGGTCCATTCGTGTTCGGATGGGGAATGTGGTACGGGGTAAAGCGGTTTTGCGCTGGCAGTCTGTCATCGTTCTTCATGGGTTCCAAAATCTGGGCGGCTAAGATACCCCGATTATATCGGATTCCCGGATTTCTGGCAAGGCTCTTTCACTGACCTTTACAAAAATACGAAAATGCAAAAAAGAAGCGTCCGAAGACGCTTCTTTTAGACTGTCGAAAAACCCTGATTGGCTGCCATCGCCCGCGAACAGCGCTCTGCGGCCCGCTCCCCTACGGGGCGCGGGCTTC
>ERZ824978.1302-NODE-1302-length-28126-cov-4.817285_pt1 | contig 28126 bp, 17 predicted proteins | sample MGYA00519860_ERZ824978 | MGnify/ENA primary metagenome ERZ824978 (study PRJEB31778, sample SAMEA3449184) | human gut metagenome | biome: human gut; feature: human-associated habitat; material: faeces | place: United Kingdom | collected 2010/2012 ... | reverse complement strand
CAGATAATAACATTAACAGCGCAGTCAATGTGGAGCCCTTAGAGCAGGTTATTGATGCATTGAAGGAGGAGATGCGTACCCGTCACATTTTGCGTATGCAGCAGGGAAATTGCAATGTGATCGCAGGCTTCGTATGGTCCGATCTTCTGACCTGCCTTGAAAGAACATCCGATCACTGCTCCAATATTGCAGGCTGTGTGATCGATGTTGCCCATCATGAGCTTCATCTGCATGAAACCTTGCAGGCAATTCACGAGGACAGCAAAGAGTTTCAGAATAAATTTGAGATGTATAGCGAGAAATATGCTGTACATGAATTATAATCATTAAAAAGAGCGTTCAAATAGAAAATCACATACATCATAACCTGGGTCCACATATTATAAATTACAAGTTTTATAATATGTGGGCTTTATTTTTTCAAACTAATGTGAGAAAATAAAAATCTATAGGGCTTTTATGGAGGATTATTATGAGAAAATTTTGGAAAAAGGGATTTACCCTGCTACTTGGTACATTACTTGCTGTTTCCCTTATAGGATGCGGCAGCAGCGCAGATGGAACAGGGAGCACGGCAGGCGGAAGCGGTACTGCCAACATTGTGAATATCGGGGTTACCGGTTCCCTGGTGAGCTTCAATCCGTTTGTTATGGATATGTCGGAGATGAATCATTACAGCAGCGGTCTGATGTTTCTGCCTCTTGTGGAGCTGGATCAGAACCTGAACTTTGTACCGATGCTGGCAGATTCCATTACGACAGAGGATAACCTGACCTTTACGGTGCATATTGATGATGCGGCCACCTGGTCTGACGGAACACCGGTTACGACTGCGGATGTGGAATATACCGTGCGGCGTCTGTGCAGCCCGGTGGTTGCCAATCCGTATATGATGTATTACGTGTTTGAAGGCGTCGATGACGAAACCGGATTTGTGGAAGAAAATGCAGACAGTGTTGCAGGAATCAGGATTGTGGATGACAAGACCATCACTTTTACGGTAAAATCTCCGATGTCACTGATCAGCTTTGAAAACGGATATGCCAGATATATGCATATTCTGCCGAAGCATGTCATCGAGAAATTCAGTGAGGCAGAGCTTACAACGAATGAGTGGTTTTCCCACCCTGATGTGGTAAGCGGACCTTATATGGTAACGGACTTTGATCCGGAGCATTATGTTTCCTATACAGCGAACACCAAATATTTTAAGGGCGCGCCCAAAATTGAAAAGCTGAACTTTAAGATTGTAGAGGGAAGTCAGATTCTCGCAGGCCTGAAATCCGGCGAAATCGATGTGACGCATCCTACGATGAGTAATATTCCGGAAACGGATTATGAGAGTGTTGAAGCACTTCCCAATGTAACGGTTACCTATGCGAAACCGGTAACCCATCAGTCTGTATTTATCCAGACAGCAAATGTGACAGATAAAAGAGTCCGTGAGGCACTGCTTTGTGGTATTGACCGGGAGAAAATCCTGAATGACTTAATGAAGGGACATGGTGAAATTGTTGATGGCTTTGTATCTTCTGTGAGCCCTTATTATGACAGCAGTATCGTTCCGACCAAGTATGATCCGGACAGAGCAAAGTCACTTTTACAGGAAGCAGGCTGGGATGGAAGTCAGATATTGCGGTTTTATATTAATTCCAGTGATACAACATTTGCCAACGCGGCAGCAATTATGGTTGCACAGTGGGCGGAAATCGGTATTCAGGTGGAGATTAAGACCGTTGATTTTGCAACGCTGATGAGCACTGCCGGGTCTGCCGATTATGATCTGCTTGCTGTTCAGTACACCTATCCGCCTGCGGATTACAGCCTGGATCTGGTTTATCTTCTGGCTGGAGAGGGAAGCTGGACCGGATATTATGATGAAGAGGTGGCAGCAGCCCTTGATGGAGTAACAACCGCCTCAGATACCGGCGAGCTGACCGGCTACTACCGGATTATTGATGAAAAGATGCAGGAGGACGTACCTTACTTTTCTGCCTATGTAATCGGGGCACAGAGTGTCACCGCCAATCGTCTTACCGGTGTGGAACAGGGTGTGTATGGCTTCTTTAACAATATACAGAACTGGGAAATTGTGCAGTAATCCCATCAGGTCATAAAGCCGCTGAGGCATTTGGGATTACCGGGATGGATTTTTCATCGCAGCTGCGAGGACACGGAACAGCAATAATATAAATACGGATTTGGAGCAGAGAATGTCACACTTACTTACGATTTCGGATCTGACAATTGCATTTACCGGAGACACCGGTACCCATGAGGTAACAGACCATCTTTCTCTTACACTGGATGAGGGAGAGATTGTCTGTCTGGTTGGTGAGTCCGGATGTGGAAAAAGTGTGACATCGATGTCACTTTTGGGCCTGCTGGGACCGGGAGGAAGTGTGAAGGAGGGGAGTATCTGCTATGAGGATCGTGATCTCCTTACTCTTTCGGAAAAGGAACTGGATCAGATCCGGGGGAAAGAAATCAGTATGATTTTTCAGGATCCGATGAGCTCTTTAAATCCTGTCTTTACGATCGGATATCAGATCATGGAGGGGCTGCGGATTCATCTGGGATTAAAGAAGAGGGAAGCGTGGGTGCGCGCCGTAGAGCTTCTTGACAGGGTTGGAATGAAGGAGCCGGAGATGGTAATGAAGAGCTATCCGCATACGCTGTCCGGTGGAATGCGGCAGAGAGCCATTATCGCAATGGCACTTGCCTGTAATCCGAAGCTTCTGATCGCGGATGAGCCGACAACGGCACTGGATGTATCGGTGCAGGCACAGATCATGGAGCTTCTGAAGAGATTACAGAAGGAATCCCGGATGGCAGTGCTTCTGATTACTCATGATATGGGCGTGGTGTCCCATATGGCAGACCGGGTTCTTGTGATGTATGCGGGACAGATCGTGGAGGAAGCAGAAGCAGAGGAGTTGTTCCGTCATCCATCCCATCCTTATACCCGGGCACTTCTTTCTGCCATTCCAACAACCGGGGACAGTGAGGATCGGAAATTGTCCTCTATTCCCGGTATGGTTCCGGAAAATTATGATACCATTTCAGGATGCCGGTTCGCAGACCGGTGCCCATATACACGGCAGGAGTGTCATCAGAGGATCGGCTTACGGGAAATTTCCAAAGGGCATACCGTGAGGTGTATTTTACAGTTATAGGCGTATTGCAAAGAACAGTTCAACAGACCACATAACAACCTGCTTTAAACGGTCATGTTGGACTTAAAGATAAAGATAAGAGGAAGAACAGTGTCCAGGCAGCAAATTCCGTTGATACAAGTGAAGAATCTGAAGAAATATTACCCGGTGAAAACCGGGATTATTCCGCATGTCACGGATTATGTAAAAGCGGTAGACGGTGTGAGCTTTTCCATCTATGAAGGAGAAATCCTGGGTCTTGTCGGGGAGTCCGGCTGTGGAAAGACCACGATCGGAAAGCTGCTGACGGGTCTGGAAAAGCCGACGGAAGGGGCGATTTTGTATCGTGGAATGGATATTCTGGACTGGACAGCGAAGGAGCAGAAAAAATACCGCACGAAAATCCAGATGATTTTTCAGGATCCGTATTCTTCTTTAAATCCGAGGAAGCATATCTATGAAATACTGGCGGCACCCATGCTTTATCATGGCATTTCCGATAAGCAGACTGTCGAAAAGGATGTGAAGGAGCTGCTTGAAATGGTGGGAATGCCGCAGTCTGCACTTGGTAAATATCCTCATGAGTTTTCCGGAGGGCAGCGGCAGCGCATCGGCATTGCCAGGGCACTTTCCCTAAAACCGGAATTTATCGTATGCGATGAGCCGGTGAGTGCACTGGATGTATCGGTGCAGGCACAGATCCTGAATCTGCTTAAGAGTCTGCAAAATGAGCTGCAGCTTACCTTGTTGTTTATTGGACATGGGCTCGGTGCGGTGCATTATGTGAGTGACCGGATTGCAGTGATGCAGAATGGACGGATTGTAGAGCTTGGGGATGCCAGAGAGGTCTTTCATCATCCGCAGCAGGAGTATACGAAGATGCTGCTGAATTCCATTCTGGAACCGAAGGCTTATTCCGAAGACAGGGACAGCTAAGGGAGTTAGATAAAAGGAACATACGCTGATGGGTAAATATATTTTAAAACGAATCTTAATAGCAATTCCGGTGCTGATCGGAATTACCTTGATTGATTATGCGATTATGTGTCTTGCCGGAAGTCCGCTTGAGATGTTAAAGGGTCCCAGGATTTCTGATGCGGCTTTGCAGGCAAAGGAGATTGCGGCAGGCCTTGATAAGCCGCTTATCGTACAGTATTTCGTGTGGCTTTGGCAGCTCCTGCAGGGGAACCTGGGCTACTCGATGAAGTCTTATGAGCCGGTCGGTGTCATGATCGGAAGCCACATAGGTCCGACACTGCTTTTGATGGGAGCCTCTCTTGCCTTAAGTCTTCTGATTGCAGTTCCTGCCGGAATTTACAGTGCGGTAAAGCAGTATTCGAAGGGCGATTATGCCGTGGTAACAGCGTCCTTTATCGGAAGCAGCATACCGAGCTTTTTTCTGGCATTGATTCTGATTTATATTTTTACCGTAAAGCTGGGAATTCTGCCATCCGGCGGGATGAATACCCTTGGAATGGACGGCAGTGTGGCGGATACGATACGGCATATGGTTCTGCCTGTCACTGTGCTTGCAGTTTCTTTAGCAGGAAGCAACATCCGTTATATCCGAAGCTCTTTTCTGGAGATTTTACAGCAGGATTATCTGCGGACGGCCAGGGCAAAAGGAATCGGCTATAAGCGGGTGATTTGGAAGCATGCCATGCGGAATGCACTGCTTCCTATTGTAACGGTAATCGGAATGCAGATTCCGATGCTGTTTGGTGGTGCCGTAATTATAGAGCAGGTGTTTTCCTGGCCGGGACTTGGACTGATGACTATGACGGCAATTATGGGAAGGGATTATCCCGTGATTATGGGAGTATGCCTGCTGTCCGCGGTTGTGGTACTTGTTTCCAACCTGATTACGGATATTTTGTATGCGCTGGTCGATCCCACGATTCAGCTGAATTAATGCTTAAAGCTTTGGAAAATTGTTTTCCTATACTTATGAAAGAATGAGGACAGACAACAGATCCGTATGCCGGGAAGGATATGGATCAGAGAGGACGGTCTATGAAGAAAAATTTATCAAATGAAACCTATCTGCAGACCGTCTGGAGGCGGTTCAGGCATCATCATCTGGCGGTGGTATCCATTGTGGTTGTGGCAGTAATCAGTCTTGCGGCTGTTCTGGCTCCGATCCTTGCACCCTACGATCCACAGGCAATTGCCGGTCCCTTTGGAGCGGCTCCGTCGAAGGAATTCTTCCTGGGAACCGATGCTATTGGCAGGGATGTGTTAAGCCGGCTTTTGTATGCGACACGGATTTCCCTCCTGGTCGGGATGATGGCAACCCTGCTGTCAACTGTCATTGGCGTTGTGCTTGGTCTGATTGCGGGATATTTTGGCGGCGTGGCAGATATGGTGATTATGCGTTTTACGGATGTGGTGATGTCCTTTCCTTATATTCTGCTGGTGCTTGTTGCGGCAGCGATTTTTGAACCGGGACTGTGGAATATTATTCTGATTCTCGGATTTGTGGACTGGCCGGGGATTGCACGGCTGGTACGCGGAAATGTGCTGTCCTTACGGGAAACAAACTTTATTAAGAGCAATCTGGTGGCAGGAATGCCGCTGTCCCATATTCTGTTTTCGGAAATCCTGCCAAATACCGTTGCGCCGATTCTTGTATACAGTACAACCGTGCTGGCAGTGTCTATGCTGGATGAGGCAGCACTGAGCTTTCTTGGAATGGGCGTACAGCCTCCGAAAGCAAGTCTTGGCAATATGCTGAACGGTGCACAGTCTCTTACCGTGCTCACACAGCAGCCATGGCTGTGGATTCCGCCCGGTCTTGTTATTATTGTGCTGGTCGTTGCGATTAACTTTATCGGAGATGCCCTGAGGGATGCGGTCGATCCGAATTCAAAGAGCAGACAGATTTAAACTAAATTTCAAAGAATATTTGATGAGAGCACTCAAAAATGATCCAATGGATCATTTTCTCATATGCATGGCAGCAAAAAAGGATCCAACAGGATCCTTTTATATAATTTATAACATATATGTGATAATAAAAAAACAAAATAAAGAACATAAATTTATTTCATACTTCATAATACAGTCTATCATATGGAAAAAGAAAAGTCTAGTTATTTCATGGAAAATCAGATATTCTTATTTTACCGGATAAAGTAAAAGCTTTTGAAAAAATATAACTGGATTTGTGCACAGCCATGGGAAGGATACTGGATGGAAAAGAGAGAACCGGATAAAAAGAGCTCTGCGGAGTGGCAGCGGGAAGAGAAATATTTAAACCAGACGCTGGATATCGTGAAGCGTAATGTGGAAAATTATGAGAGCGAAATCCGTGAGATGAGTGACCAGATTGAGGAAATGCTGCAGCACTATCACGACAATGATGTAGAAGTCTACACGCAGATGAGCAATACGGTAACGATGCGGGATCATATGCAGTCTGCCTTGAAGCGTAATCAAAGGGCGACAAAGAAGCCCTATTTTGGACGGATTGATTTTCTGGATGAGACGCTTCAAAAGGAGGAAACCCTGTATATCGGACGCGGAGGAATTGCGAAGGATACAACGCATCAGGTGGTTGTGGACTGGCGTGCACCGGTAGCAAATGCGTACTATGAAAACGGATTGGGGGAATGCAGCTATCATGCACCGGATGGCAGGGAGCTTCCAATCCGTCTTGATTTGAAAAGGACTTATGAGATTGACAACGGAAGGCTGCTTGATTACTTTGACACGGAAGTGATTGCCAATGATGAGCTTCTGACAAAGTATCTTGCAAAAAATAAGCAGGCAGTTCTTGGCGAAATTATCGCAACAATCCAGAAGGAACAGAACGACATCATTCGTAAAACGCCGTATCACAACATCATTGTACAGGGAGTTGCCGGATCCGGGAAGACAACCGTAGCCATGCACCGGATTTCCTTTATTCTTTATAATTATGCGGAACGCTTCCGGCCGGAGGATTTCTATATTGTGGGAAGCAACCGGATTTTGCTGGAATACATTACCGGTGTTCTGCCGGATCTGGATGTGTATGGCATCCGGCAGATGACGATGGAACAGCTTTTCGTAAGGCTCCTGTATGAGGACTGGGATGAGCAGAGCTGCTCCATTCTTGAAAATACAGCGGCTGCACAGGGCAGCATGGACAGAGGTACCTTTGGGTGGTTTCAGGCTCTGACGGAGTTTGGTGCAAGGATCGAGGCAGAGAGGATCTGCATGGACAGTGTCGTTCTTGACCGCAGGCAGTTCGTGGAGGGCTTAAAGGGTGGCGTGGCCGGTGTGTTTGATGAACGGGAAGGTGAGCCGCAGCCTTCGGATCTGGTGGAGCTTCTTAGTGGAAAGGCGATCCGGGATTATGTCGAACAGACGAATGCTTCCGTGCAGACGAAGATCAATATGCTGAACGAGCGGCTGATTATTAAGATCAAGGATGAGTTCCTGAAAAATGGGCTACGTTACTCCGAAAAGGAACGGAAAGCAATTTTGAAGGAGTACCGCGGCTATTTTGGGAAAAAGATCTTTGATATTTCTATTTTCGAGCTTTATCAGCGATTCCTTCTGGAACAGAAGGAGAAGGGATATGAGGTTTCTGTTCCGGAACAGGCATACGATGTGTATGATCTGGCAGCGCTTGCTTATCTGTATAAGCGCATGAAGGAAACGGAGGTCATCAGCGAGGCGCATCATGTCGTGATTGATGAGGCACAGGACTATGGAATGATGGCGTATGCGGTTTTGAAATATTGCATGAAGGACTGTACCTATACGGTCATGGGCGATGTGTCACAGAACATTCATTTCGGCTTTGGTCTGGCAGACTGGGAGGAGCTGCGGAAGCTGCTATGCAGCCAGGATGGGGACAGCTTTGGAATCCTGAAAAAGAGCTACCGTAACACGGTGGAGATTTCCGAGTTTGCAACGAAGATCCTGCATCATGGAAGCTTCGAGCCCTACCCGGTTGAACCGATTATCCGGCATGGAAAAGAAGTGGAGGTTATGCAGCTTCCGACCAAGAGAGAGCTGTATGAAGAGACCGCCCGGAGATGCCGTGCCTGGCAGAAGCAGGGACTTAATACGATTGCGATTATCTGCCGTACGCTGGAAAAGGCAGAGCTTGTTGCAAGACAGCTTGGCAGGCTTATTCCGGTCTGCGAAAGTAATCTGGAAAAGGCAGTCTTTTCGGATGGAATCATGGTTCTTCCTGTCGTGTATACCAAGGGACTGGAGTTTGATGCCGTGCTGATTTTCGATCCGGATAAAGAAGAGTATCCAGTGGACGATGGACATGCAAAGCTCCTTTATGTGGCGGCAACGAGAGCGCTCCATGAACTGTGCGTGTTGTACCGCGAGGATCTGACCGGACTTATCGCCGATCCCTTTCCGGAGGAGAAACAGAAGGAGACTGACCGGAAGGTGCAGCAACTGCTGGGAGAAGAAGGAACGAAGCAGAGCCGGGAGGCGCAGAGTTCAGGACAGAAAGTCTCATATAATCAAAATGGATTGATTACAGATAGAAAAGAAGAGCAAGCCAGACAAAACACTTCGGGAATATCTGCAGAGTCAAAATATGATAACACGATAGAAAATAATAATATAATAGAAAATAATAAAGGTTCCTTGCAGTTAAATAAAAAATATGGGAATGAAACAGGAAAGAATGAACCTGGACCCAAAATAAAGCAAGAAATAGGGAAAGTAACAAGACAAGGAATAGGACGAGGAACAGGACAAGGAACAGGACAAAAAACAGAAACGAATCTTTTAGAGAATGAGCAGGAAAAGGAGACGCGGCAGGAAACAGCCCAGCCGCGCGCTAAGCTCCAGGTACGTCCGCGGGTCGCAGCCACATTAAAGAAACCACAGGTTGTGACACCTCCGTCACAAAGTATGCTGCTTACCGGTGTACAGCCCATTGTAATCAAGTCAAAAGAACAGAAAGCGTTTGAAGCCATGCAGCGCGAACAGGAGGCAATCAAAGCGCAGGCAGCTGAAAAGCTCCGTAAGGAGAAGCTTCGTAAAAAGAAGATGCCTGGAGTTCCTTTGTTCGGAGACATGCCGGAGAATGACAGGCTGCGTCCGGCAGGGCATTCGAAGATTGATCTTACCATCCGCTGGGTGCATGAGCGTCCCGACGGCCTGTATCTGCAAAGCCGGTATGGTATGCTGCGTATCTGCCCGGTTTCGAAAGCAGCCGTCCGTGTAAGCTTTCGCAGAGAGGACACCTTTGATGCGCAGAAGCAGATATATGATAAAAATAGTTTGCAGTATGGTATGGTTGGTACTCGCACCGGCATGACAGGGACTCATACCGGTGCAGCAGATCCTATGGATTCATATATTGATTTGCATATAAAGTGGAAATATCGTGACAAGGGCAGTATGGTAGAGATGACGACACCGGGACTTCTGCTTGAAATTGATAAGGGAGCAGGAAATATCCGCTTTCTTACGAAGGATCGGAAAGTGCTCTGCGAGGAGCGGAAAACAGAGTGCCGTCTGATCGAGGCTGATAAGAGCTGGCAGTTTTTTGACTGGAAGAAAGAGAAGATTTCCATTCCGAACAGGGGCAACAGCCTTGGATTTTCCATGAAGGGCAGTGCACGCTATATTCATGGCAAAGAAGGAGAGCTTCCTCCCGTGATGGTTTCCGATCGGGGCTACCGCGTGGAAGTGCTGGCGGAGGGACCGGTCATCTGCTGTGATATTCCCTCGTACGGGTCTTATTTCCAGGTGGCAGGTACGAAAATTGACTATATCGTATATCGATAAACTGTAACTATTCAGAGCCATGCAAATTATGGCAGTATGGACGATGAATGCTTGCATTCAAGCGGACGGACATATGCCATGATTTATATGGCGAAGTAACTACATGAGCAAAACATAGGCTGTGAAACAGACTGAATGGCAGCGGAGCAGATATTTGGTTTGCAAAGCTCATGAACGACCAAATATCTGAGTAATATGAAGTTTTGGATGTGTGAGACGCTTGTCGAAGAAAGCATACATGAGATCAAAAGCTATGAGAGGGTATAGAAACAGATAAAAATTCATAATACCCACAAGAAAAGAGAAACAGGGGTATATAAGTCAGGAGGATGACACAAATGACAAGAGAAGAATATCAGAATCGTGTATTGGGATGCTTTGTAGGAAAGAATATTGGCGGTACGCTGGGAATGCCGATGGAGTGGGAACGCAGTAAGAATGACGTTACATATTATACCCATGACATCACGGGCGATCCGCTGCCAAATGATGATCTGGATATCCAGATTCTGTGGCTGCTTGCCCTGGAAGAGCAGGGACTGCATATTGACAGTAAGATTTTGGGACAGTATTTTAATGAATACATGATCTTCACCCATGCGGAGTACGGTGTTGCGAAAACGAATCTCCGTGCGGGACTGCAGCCGCCGGTGACAGGAACCTTCCACAACAAATTTAAGGACAGCTGTGGTTCCTACATCCGTTCGGATATCTGGGCATGCTTATTTCCGGGAAATCCGGAAAAGGCAGCAGAATATGCTTTTGAGGATGCGCTTGTGGATCATGGAAACGGAGAGGGCGTCTATGCAGAAGTATTCATGGCAGCCATGGAGAGTGCAGCCTTTTATGAAAGGGATATCCGTAAGCTGATTGATATTGGTTTAAGCTATATTCCGGAGGAATGTACGGTAAGCAAGGCAATCCGCGATGCAATCCGTACCTTTGATGAAGGGATGAGCGTGGAACAGACAAGAGAGTACCTGATGCAGCATTATATCGGGCATCTGGAGTGGCATGCAATTGCCAGAGAGGATGAGGAAAAGGGCTACAACGAAGGACCGATGGGCTTTGATGTTCCGTCCAATATGATGATCATTATTTACGGATTGCTTTTTGGAGAAGGAAGCTATGAGAAGGCCATGTGCACAGCCGTGAATTATGGTGAGGACACGGACTGTACTGCTGGAACCATTGCTGCCCTGTATGGAATGATGTATGGCCGCGACGTTTTTGAAGAAAAGTGGACGAAGCCGATTGGCAACAAGCTTGTTACGATCAGCATTGATCCTTTCCTGATGTATGGGAAGATTCCGAAGACGGTGGAGGAGCTGACCGAGCGGGTTACCGTTCTTTATGAGAAAGCACAGAAGGAATTCGGACTTACCGGATGGAGCGGTAATGTGGAAGATTTTTATGCAAAGCCGTATTTCCGGAATATTTACCGGGAAATGAATGTGGTACGCTTTGAATTTCCGGGCTTAAATATCCGTCTTGATTATTGCGGTGATCCGGTGATCCGCCGTGGCGAGCCCAAGAAGATTAAATTCATCCTTTCCAACAAATCAAAGTATGTGACTTCGGATCGTGTGAATGTGTATTTATACGGAAGAGAAGGCTGTGAGATTCTCCCGCAGAAGGAGCAGAATATTTTCTTAAGCATGGCACATATGGGTGACGGTATCCGGGAGCTGGAATACGAAATTCTGGTGGAGGAACCGCTTCGGGCTTCCTACCGGTTTGTTGCAGAATTTGTCTTTGAAGAGAATAAGAATAACTGCCCGATGGAGGTGCCGTTTGTACTGTTGTCCGAAGCCGGACAGACCGTGCCGGTTGTCTGGGAGAAAAAAGGACCGGCCTGCACTCCGAACCTGCCACGGGTGTGATGCCATATAACAGTTTGTTCAGGCTGCGTAAGAACATGAGTCAGGAGTGAGCAGGCTCTTTTTGCAAAGTAAAACTTCAAATGAGCCTGCGAATCGTTACTGGAACGAGGTACGAATGAACAGTAACGAAAAATATATCTGATTTCCGGCAACTTTTTTTCACGTCTTGACAATTATACCTTTCGTGGTGTACTTTAACATATATAAATAAGACAGACTACAAAAGGCATTGAGGAAGACAGTAGCCTTTTTCCAAACGTCAAAGAGAGCCGGGAAAGGTGAGAGCCGGTATTAGTAGGAAAAGGGGGAAGATCACTTCTGAGCCGTTTTGCTGAACCATCTGATCAATGATTGAATGTATGTGACAGGCAGGCGCTGCTTCCATACAACTGTTTACAGCACAGTCATTTGTCAGACCCAGTAGGTAAAACCGGAATCCTCCGTTATGGGAAGCCATATAAAACTATGAGTATGCTTATATAAGCCGAAAGCAGGGAGTATGTTGTAACAGGTGGTTGCGTGGTAATGATGCCCCGTCCTATTACAGGACGGGGCTTTTCATGTAGAGCACTTAATGAAAGCAAGCCAAAGGCACCGTTTGAACTTAGTGTAAACCATACCGAGACACTTAATGAAAGTAAATATAAAAAGAAAGGAATGTACTATGTATCAGAAAGTATCAACGAACCTGAACTTTGTGGACAGGGAAAAAGAAACGAAGAAATTCTGGGAAGAGAATGACATTTTCCGCAAAAGTATGGAGAACCGTAAGGAAGGACCGACCTATACCTTTTATGACGGACCTCCGACTGCAAACGGTAAGCCGCACATCGGACATGTGCTGACCCGTGTTATTAAGGATATGATCCCCAGATACCGTACCATGAAGGGATATATGGTACCCCGTAAGGCCGGCTGGGATACCCACGGGCTTCCGGTAGAGCTGGAAGTAGAAAAGCTCCTTGGCTTAAATGGCAAGGAACAGATTGAAGAATACGGAATGGAGCCCTTCATTAAGAAATGTAAGGAATCTGTATGGAAATATAAGGGAATGTGGGAGGACTTTTCAGGAACCGTTGGTTTCTGGGCGGATATGGAGAACCCTTACGTTACCTATGATGATAATTTTATTGAATCCGAATGGTGGGCGTTAAAGGAGATCTGGAATAAGGGACTTTTATATAAGGGCTTTAAGATCGTGCCGTACTGCCCTCGTTGCGGAACCCCTCTGTCCTCCGCAGAGGTTTCCCAGGGGTACAAGGCGGTTAAGGAACGCTCCGCAATCGTGCGTTTCAAGGCAGTAGGAGAGGATGCGTATTTCCTTGCATGGACGACTACTCCCTGGACACTTCCTTCTAACGTGGCTCTCTGCGTGAACCCGGATGAAACCTATGTGAAGGTAAAAGCTGCAGACGGTTATACGTACTATATGGCACAGGCTCTGCTTGACACCGTACTTGGCAGACTGGCAACAGAGGATAAGCCGGCTTATGAAATCCTTGAGACTTATAAGGGTAAGGATCTTGAACGCCGTGAATACGAACCGCTTTATGCCTGCGCAGGAGAATGTGCCGAAAAGCAGCACAAGAAAGGCTTCTTTATCACCTGCGATAACTATGTAACCATGACAGACGGTACCGGTATCGTTCACATCGCGCCTGCTTTTGGTGAAGACGATGCGAGAGTCGGCCGTGACTATGACCTTCCGTTTGTACAGTTCGTTGATGGCAAGGGATGCCTTACCGCAGAGACACCTTACGCCGGTAAGTTCGTGAAGGATGCCGATAAGGATGTCCTTGTCGATCTGGATAAAGAAGGAAAGCTTTTTGATGCACCGAAGTTTGAGCATGAATATCCGCACTGCTGGAGATGTGATACGCCGCTTATTTACTATGCAAGAGAATCCTGGTATATCAAGGAAACCGCAGTAAGGGATGACTTGATCCGTAACAACAATACCGTAAACTGGATTCCGGAATCCATCGGTAAGGGACGGTTCGGCAACTGGCTTGAGAACATTCAGGACTGGGCGATTTCCCGTAACCGTTACTGGGGAACACCTCTTAACATCTGGGAATGTGAAGGCTGTGGACATCAGGAATGTATCGGAAGCCGTGATGAATTAGAGAAGCGTTCCGGCAATCCGGCTGCACAGACCGTAGAACTGCACAGACCTTATATTGATGAGATTACCATGGTTTGTCCGGACTGTGGTAAGACCATGAAGAGAGTACCGGAGGTTATTGACTGCTGGTTTGACTCCGGCGCAATGCCGTTTGCACAGCATCATTATCCGTTTGAAAACAAGGAGATCTTTGAGCAGCAGTTCCCGGCACAGTTTATTTCCGAGGCCGTTGACCAGACCCGTGGATGGTTCCATTCCCTGATGGCAGAATCCACCCTGCTGTTTAACAAAGCACCTTATGAAAATGTTATCGTTTTAGGCCACGTTCAGGATGAGAACGGACAGAAGATGAGCAAGAGTAAAGGAAATGCCGTAGATCCGTTCGATGCACTTGAAACCTATGGTGCAGATGCGATCCGCTGGTACTTCTATATTAACTCCGCACCATGGCTGCCGAACCGTTTCCATGGCAAGGCCGTTGTCGAAGGACAGCGTAAATTCATGGGAACTCTGTGGAATACTTACGCATTCTTTGTTCTTTATGCAAATATTGATAACTTTGATGCAACGAAGTATACTCTGGAATATGACAAGCTTCCGGTTATGGACAAGTGGCTTTTAAGCAAGCTGAATTCCATGATTATCGAAGTGGATGAGGATCTGGATCATTATAAGATTCCCGAAGCTGCAAGAGCACTGGAGAGCTTTGTGGATGATATGAGTAACTGGTATGTCAGAAGAAGCCGTGAGCGTTTCTGGGCAAAGGGTATGGAGCAGGATAAGATCAATGCCTACATGACACTTTATACCGCACTTGTTACGGTTGCCAAGTGCGCAGCTCCGATGATTCCGTTCATGACCGAGGACATTTATCAGAATCTGGTGCGCAGCATTGACAAGACCGCTCCGGAGAGTATTCATCTGTGTGACTTCCCGGTGGCAGACGAAAAGCTGATTGACAGGAAGCTTGAAGAGGATATGAAGGAGGTTCTGGATATCGTTGTTATGGGACGTGCGTGCCGTAATACCGCCAACATTAAGAACCGTCAGCCGATCGGCAGCATGTTCGTAAAGGCAGACCATTCCCTGACAGACTTTTATGTGGATATCATTGAGGATGAGCTTAATGTAAAGAATGTAACCTTCACCGATGATGTCAGAGACTTTACAAGCTACACCTTTAAGCCGCAGCTTAAGACAGTTGGACCGAAGTATGGCAAGCAGCTTGGTGGAATTAAGGAACATCTTGCAGCATTGGACGGCAATGCAGCAATGGATGAGCTGAAGGCCAAGGGGGCACTTGTATTTGACGTTGCCGGAACTAAGGTAAGCCTTTCCGAAGAGGATCTTTTAATTGAAATGAGCCAGAAGGAAGGCTATGTGTCCGAGGCAGATAACTACATGACGGTTGTTCTGGATACCAACCTTACACCGGAGCTTATTGAAGAAGGCTTTGTATATGAAGTGATCAGTAAGATCCAGACCATGCGTAAGGATGCAGATTTTGAGGTAATGGATCATATCCGCGTTGCAATTAACGGCAATGAAAAGATTGCAGACATTGTCCGCAGGAATGAAGCAGCTATCGCACAGAAGGTACTGGCGGATGAAATTCTGGTGGATACGCCTCTTGAGATTTCCAGGGAATGGAATGTCAATGGGGAAAATGTCACAATTGGAGTTGCCAAAAACTAACATAAGGTTTAAAATATGGTAGGAAAGCGATTCGGCACATTGGCGTGTACACGTTTCAATGTGCCGAAGTGTTTGTAAAACTTAAGCTGTGAAACAGCGGTTTTATGAATGGAGTTCTGAAGAGTTATAACATATGGATAATTATGAGAATAAACGGGAAAGGGAGAATGGAGGCTCAACATGGTAAAGAAGACAACACCGGCAACACTGACCTTTGACAAAGAAATGTTCAAAAAGAATGTCATGTATAATGTGAAGACGTTATACCGTAAGACATTGGAGGAGGCAACTCCCCAGCAGATTTTTCAGGCAGTGGCTTATACAGTGAAGGACACGATTATTGACAACTGGCTGGAAACACAACAGGAATATGAAAAGAAAGACCCGAAGACGGTTTATTACCTTTCCATGGAATTTCTGATGGGTCGTGCACTTGGTAATGATCTGATTAATCTTCAGGAGTACAAACCGGTAAAGGAAGCCCTGGAAGAGCTGGGACTTGATCTTAACGTGATTGAGGATCAGGAGCCTGATGCAGCACTTGGTAATGGTGGTCTTGGAAGACTGGCAGCATGTTTCCTGGATTCCCTTGCAACCCTGGGCTATGCAGCATATGGTTGTGGTATCCGTTACCGTTATGGTATGTTCAAGCAGGAAATCCGTGATGGTTATCAGGTTGAGGTGCCGGATAACTGGTTAAAGGACGGTAATCCGTTCGAGCTGCGCAGACCGGAATATGCCAAGGAAGTTAAATTTGGCGGTTATGTCAATGTTCATGTGGATGAAAACGGCAGAAACAATTTTGTGCAGGAAGGCTATCAGAGTGTCCGTGCGATTCCTTATGATCTTCCGATCGTTGGATATGGCAACGGTATTGTGAACACACTTCGTATCTGGGATGCAGAAGCGGTAGACTGTTTCCAGCTGGATTCCTTTGACAAGGGTGATTACCAGAAGGCCGTTGAGCAGGAAAACCTTGCAAGAAACATTGTTGAGGTTCTTTATCCGAATGATAATCATTATGCAGGCAAGGAGCTGCGTTTGAAACAGCAGTACTTCTTCATCTCTGCTTCCGTGCAGGAGGCCGTTGACAAATATATGCGTAAGCATGATGATATTCATAAATTCTACGAGAAGGTAACCTTCCAGCTGAATGATACCCATCCGACTGTTGCCATCGCAGAATTAATGAGAATTCTCATGGATGAATATTATCTTACCTGGGATGAAGCATGGGCAGTCACCACGAAGACCTGTGCATACACCAACCATACCATCATGGCAGAGGCTTTGGAAAAATGGCCAATCGAGCTGTTCTCCAGACTTCTTCCCAGAATTTATCAGATTATTGAAGAGATCAACCGCAGATTTGTGGAACAGATCCAGCAGAAGTATCCGAATAACCCGGAGAAAATCCGTAAAATGGCAATCATTTATGATGGCCAGGTGAAGATGGCACACCTTGCAATCGTTGCAGGTTATTCCGTAAACGGTGTTGCGAAGCTTCATACCGAGATTTTAAAGAAGCAGGAGCTGAAAGACTTCTACGAGATGATGCCCCAGAAGTTCAACAACAAGACGAACGGTATCACCCAGAGAAGATTCCTTCTTCATGGAAACCCGCTGCTTGCAGACTGGGTAACCGCTCATGTGGGAAGCGACTGGATTACCGATCTTCCGAAGATCAACAAGCTGAAGGTTTATGCAGATGATGAGAAGGCACAGCAGGAGTTCATGAACATCAAGTACCAGAACAAGGTGCGTCTGGCTCAGTACATCTTAGAGCACAACGGTATCCAAGTCGATCCCCGCTCCATCTTCGATGTACAGGTTAAGAGACTTCATGAGTACAAGAGACAGCTTCTTAATATTTTACATGTCATGCATTTATACAACCAGCTGAAGGATAATCCGGAGATGGATTTCTATCCGAGAACCTTCATTTTTGGTGCAAAGGCAGCAGCCGGATACTACAATGCCAAGATGACCATTAAGCTCATCAATTCCGTTGCAGATGTTGTAAATAACGATCCTGCCATCAATGGCAAGATCAAGGTGGTTTTCATTGAAAACTATCGTGTATCCAACGCAGAGCTGATCTTCGCAGCAGCAGATGTTTCCGAGCAGATCTCTACAGCCAGCAAGGAAGCATCCGGTACCGGTAACATGAAGTTCATGTTAAACGGTGCATTAACCATCGGAACCATGGATGGTGCGAACGTGGAAATCGTGGAAGAGGTTGGTAAGGAGAACGCATTTATCTTCGGTCTTTCCTCGGATGAAGTTATCAAATACGAGAATTTTGGCGGATATGATCCGAACGAAATCTTCAATAATGATCCGGATGTGCGCAGAGTACTGATGCAGTTAATTAACGGTACCTACTCACCGAACGATCCGGACCGGTTCCGTACCCTGTACAACTCCCTGCTTAACACCTTAAGCACCGCGAAGGCAGATACCTACTTTATTCTGAAGGACTTCCGTTCCTATGCAGATGCACAGAAGCAGGTAGAAAAGGCATACCGCGATGAGAAGGGCTGGGCAAAGAGTGCCATCCTTAATGTTGCATGCAGCGGTAAGTTCACATCCGACAGAACCATTCAGGAATATGTGGATGAGATCTGGCATCTGGATAAGGTGGTATTACCGAAATAAGTGTAGAAGAACAGTGTATTGCCACATATATAAAATAATAATAAAGAACTCCCATCAGTGACTGGACTGATGGGAGTTTGCTTTCTTTATGGATTTATTCAAATGGAAGCAGAGGAATAGAGAGCTGTACATGGGTACCACGGGGGAGGTTATGCATGATCCTCAGATAGTAGGATTCTCCATAAAAAAGCCGGATTCGTTTGGCAATATTTAATAAAGCAATACTGTTCTGGGATTCCAGTACCGGATTTTTAAGATTTTGGTTTAACCGTTCAAGTGTTTCATCTGACATACCGATTCCGTCGTCAATGATGTCGATAACAAGCGTATTTTCTGATATAACAGTCAGGATAATCTGTATCATACATTTGTAATCAATACCCTCTATTCCGTGTGTAATAGCATTTTCAACCAACGGTTGTAAAAGGAGTGGAAGAATCTGATATTCTGATGGATCCATATTATCCGGAATGTGTATATTATAATCAAATCGATCATCAAATCGCAGTTTTTGGATTTGCAGATAATTTACAATATGATTTAGTTCTTTCTCTATGCTGGCTTTAGTAGAGATCGTATTTTCCAGTACGTAGTGTAGGGATTTGCCGAGAATTCTCACGGTATTGGAAACCTGAACATCACCATTGCTCAAGGCAAGCATCCGTATTGTTTCCAGAGTATTGTAGATAAAATGCGGATTGATCTGGCTTGTCAATAGCTTAAATTCCATTTCACGCTGCACATTTTCATATTTCTGTTTTCGAATTTCTTCTTCGTAGATGCGGGCTTCTGTTTCCTGGACGGTCTGAATCATATGTTTAATATCCCGGAAGGTTTCTGACAATTCATCTTCTCCTTCGAAGGTATCCATAATGTTATAATTACCGTTACTTGCCTGATGTGTTGCAGCACGGAGAATGTCAATACGACGTTCCAGTGCTTTGGTATATAAGACAATACCGAATAAGGCAACGATAAAAGATGAAACAATAATGGCACCGCTCAGAAAGAATAATTTGAGCATAGTGTTTAGCAGTGTAAAATCTAACGTTCCAATATAGAGCATATCGTCAGAATTAGGTATTTTCAGTGAACTGGTGCAGCCAAATACTTTTGATCCATGATAATTGTAAAGTGCATGCTCTGAATACATTGGTTTGGAGTAATCTATCGGGAAAAATTGTGCTGTTCCCTGATCTGATCTTGTGGTAGCATAAAAAAGCGGACCCTGGTTCAGCTCCAAAGCAGTGTACAGCTGATTGTTTTTGATTTTGTTTTTTAAATAATTATTACTGATAGTAATCACTAATATTGCTTTGGAATCAGTAAATCTTAAAGGAATAGAGCGTACTAAGGATAATTCTGCAGAATCATAGCCGGTGCACCATACTGCTTCTCCGGGATAATCAACCAATGAGAAATATTGATCAATAACTTCGGAGGAAGCCTGTTTTATATTTCGGGCATCTTCGATGGTTGGATTGGTGGAATAAATAGTGATTTCAGATATGAATGATTTGGAATCATGGTAATTTTTGATACGAGTATAGGAATTCAAATATACAGGTATATTTTCCACACCGGACAGATCTGCAGAAAGAAGTTCCTGCAAATCTGTGTCAGAGATCAGATCATTGGAAATAATATTAATATCAAGAAAACAATCTAAAAGTATACTGCGGACACGCAGATTGTCTGAGACCATCTGATCTTCTGAATGCTGATAGGTGGTTTTCAGCAAAATAAAGGAAAGCATTGCCCCAATTGTTAACGTGGGAACAAGCAGGGCAAATATGACGATTCCCATAAGTTGTTTTCGGATACCATTATGAAACAGCCATTCATAAAATTTGTTAATTATTTTTGTTTTCATTTTGCACACTCTTTTTATACTCACCAGGTGTCTGCCCGGTCACTTTTTTAAATTTTTCGTGAAAAGCATCCACACTTTTATACCCGATTCTTGATGCGATCTCATAGACTTTCAAATCGGAATTTTGCAGATACTCCGTTGCGTGTTGAACACGAATCTTATCAAGATAGGAATTAAAATTGATCCCGATATTGCTTGTGAATATTTTACCAAGATAAGAACTGTTATACCCAAACAGTGCAGCAAGATTTTCAAGACGCAGATTTTCCATATAATTTTGCTGGATATATTCAGCTACCATATTGGTAATGCTGTCCTTGGAGGATTCCTTCAGGGAAGCAATAATGATGGCAAGGTTTTCACTGTAAAAGTTCAGTATCTGATATAAATAGTATCTGTTTTGAACAAATTCCATAATTTGCGTATTGCTTGGCAGCTCAGCCGTTTCCGGATATAACCGAAAGTTTATCTGCTCCTTGATGCGAATAAATAAATCAGCTAGAAATATTTTGATATCAGGGATGCTTTTCCTTGAGTAATACAATGCCTTTTCCAAATCGGAAAGCAAAACAGTGATGAGCTCCTGATTATGAGCCCAAACAGCATTTACAAATTTAGTGCAATATTCATTGGCGTCATCATCAGAAAAATCTTCTGTCATCTTTGACTGATCCGGAAGGCTGATGTAATCAATGGTGTGCTGGTTAGCTCTGCAAAAGAAACGCCTTTCCATAAGCTGTAATGCTTCATGATAGGATGAAGATAACTGTTGTATATCTGTAACTTCTCTGCCGCAGGTTAAGAACAGGGAGTCCAGAGGGGATCCTTTCTGTGGCATCTGTTTGCTGTTCATTCGATCAATAAAACGCTGAAACTGAGTTAATGCAAAGGAGCCTTTCAATATAACTACTTCATTGTTATTAATCGTAAGGGTTTCGAAATCTGTATTATCCTGATTAGTCAAACGCAGCATGGACGGCAGATTGTATGAAATATCAGCAACGGAATGGCTGTATTTTTCATAGAGTACCACTCTGTACGAACTGCAGTCAAAATCCAATAGTTCTATATCATGAGGTGACAGTACTGAATTTGAAGTGAGCAGTTCACTGAGAATATTCTTTCGTAGCTTTTCCTGATGTCTTGACATAACAGAATGATTCCGATATTCTTCATCCAGTTGTGTGCGAAGCTCAGATAAGGCTTTTTCCAACTCGAATTCGTCAATGGGTTTCGTTAAATAAAAATTTACATCATAACGGATTGCTTCCTGAGCATATTTGAAGTCAGAATATCCACTTAATATGATTATTTTTCCATGATAATGACGTTCACGGGCCATGCGGATGACTTCCAGACCGGATAACTTGGGCATTTTAATATCAATAAGAACAATATCCGGATTTTGCTCTTCCATAAAGCGCAGACATTGTTCTCCGTCAGCAGCTTCACCAATAATATCAAAACCAAGCTGCTTCCAGTCGACAATGTAATGCAGACCTTGACGTATTATTTTTTCATCGTCTGCGAGAAATACAGAATACATAAACACTCCTTAAAAACGTTACTCGAGATAAACGATTTCCACATCATATCCCTGCAATATGATTTTATCACAATATTCCTTTTCTGTGAGAATGGAATGTGCAGAATATTTAATAGGAATTTCTACACAAATGGCATTTGTATTAATATAAATTTGATGATGATCACTTGATTTGCGGAATACAATTCCCTTCGGCAGGTTTTGTGGAATATCAATTATCTTTTAGAAATGTTGACGAATTCCTTCCACTTAAATCCAGGTACCCCATCATGATCGACCAAACCAAATACATATTGTTCTTCGCCGCCCAACATACCGGGTGACCGGTTTTTGGCGGATACCATCTTCATTTACGATATAAATTTATTTTGAAACAATTTTATCAGCTTTATAACCGGTTTAGTACCTTGAAAATTATATGCCGAGTACCGGTGAAATTCTAGATTTTTGGAAAACAAAGAATTCATCGTGTAATTAGCTTCGGATTTAGTTGGTTTTTATAGGAGAGCTTCAATGTTAAGATAACTGTATGAAAATAATATTTCTTTAGTGAGGTAATAAAAATGAAGAAAAACACACAGAAAAAACATCCAACAAAAGAAGGATATCTGATGTTTCTGATGGTCCTTCCTTTTTTGGTATTGAGCTTTGTCTTTTGCTACTTTCCGCTTTCCGGCTGGAGCTTTGCTTTTTTTGATTACAGGGCACCGCTGAAGCTGTCACAGTGCGAATTTGTAGGACTTAAATGGTTTAAAACCCTGTTTGCCAATCCGACGCAGATGGCTCAGCTGTGGCAGGTTATGAAGAATACCTTTGCCATGAGTACCTTGGGGATTCTTACCAGTGTGATACCAATGTTCTTTGCTATTTTTTTAAATGAGATTAAAAATAAGAAGTTCAAAAGTATTGTGCAGACCTTGACAACTATTCCTAATTTTATCAGTTGGGTTCTTGTCTTTTCTGTTGCATTCAGTCTGTTTTCAGAAAGCGGACTGGTAAATACTCTCTTGCAGCAGGCCGGAATAACAGAGATGCCGATTAAATTTCTTGACAGTGATAAACATACCTATGTCACAATGCTGTTATGGTCATTATGGAAGAGTGTAGGATGGGGAGCCATCATGTATCTGGCTGCTGTTGCAGGAATAGATCAGGAACTATATGATGCAGCAAAAGTGGACGGTGCGGGAAGATTCAGCCTGATGCGGCATATTACACTGCCAGCGCTTCTTCCTACATATTTCGTTTTATTGATGTTGTCTGTTGCAAATTTCCTGAATAATGGAATGGATCAGTATTTTGTTTTCCAGAATGCATTTAACAAAACGCATATTCAGGTACTGGATCTGTATGTGTATAACATTGGTATTTCAGGAAACAGTATTTCCGTTGCTACGGCGATCAGTATGTTAAAAAGTATTATCAGCGTTTCCCTTCTTTGTATTGTGAATTTCCTTTCTAAGAAGCTGCGTGGAGAATCTATTTTTTAAAGTGAGGAAAAACTATGAAACATATGAAAAAAACCACATCCGATATTGCATTTAATATACTTAATTACACATTTTTTATTTTGTTTACCATAATCTGTGTGTATCCGTTTTACTATATACTTATTAATACAATCAGCGATAATACGATGAGTGCAAATGGTCTGATCCGCTTCCTTCCATCGGGGATTCATCTTGATAATTATAAGCAGATTTTAAAGCTTGGAGGCATTGGACAGGCTGCATTGATTTCTGTTCTGCGTACGGTGATTGGAACCGTATGTACGGTTCTGGCATCCGGATTTTTAGGATATATGCTTTCGCAGGAAAAGATGTGGAAGAGAAAATTCTGTTATCGTTTTCTGATTGCCACAATGTATTTTAATGCAGGCTTAATCCCATTATATCTTACTATGAAGAATCTGCATCTGGTAAACAATTTTCTGGTGTATATTATTCCGGCAATTGTACAACCGTTTAATATTATTCTGGTAAAAACCTATACGGAATCAATACCAAAATCGCTACAGGAAGCAGCAGAAATTGACGGAGCTGGTTTTATGAAAATATTCTGGAAAGTGATTCTTCCGGTATCAAAGCCGATACTGGCAACAATAGCTATTTTTTCTGCGGTTGGTCAGTGGAACTCATTTCAGGATACCTTGATTTATATTACGGATAATAAGCTTTATTCCCTCCAGTATCTGCTTTATACCTATATTAATCAGGCGAATTCATTATCAACTATGATTAAAAATACAACGAGTGCCACTTCTTTAAACATGGATTCCTTAATGAATCAGCAGACACCAACATCCATCCGGATGACGGTAACAGCTGTTGTAGTAATACCAATTCTGTTGGTATACCCTATGTTCCAGAAATATTTTGTTAAGGGAATCATGATTGGTTCCGTGAAAGGATAAGGTGATCAGAGTGATGTATGAACATTTTAAAAAGGGTGTCAATCTTGGGGGATGGCTTTCCCAGTTTGATCTACAGGAAACCGGTAAGCTGAATGAGGAACAGAGAATACAGCATTTTGGCTCATTCATTACAGAAGAAGACATAAAAAGACTGAAAGAATGGGGAGCTGATCATGTGCGCCTTCCTTTTATCAGTGATATTGTGGATCAGTATCCGGAATATATGGATCGGTGTGTGGACTGGTGTGAAAAGTATGACTTGGGAATTATACTTGATCTTCATGAAATTGAAGGGCATGGTTATATGGCTAATGGGGAAATTCCCCGTATCCTGACGGACGAGAGGTTGATTAACCGGTGTGTTTTTATCTGGACAACGCTTGCAAAGCGCTATCTCAATCGCAAGAATCCGGCTATGGTATTTGAATTGATCAATGAAATACATGATCCGGTAAGCTATTACTGGAAGGAATTTTATAAGAGGCTTGTAGAAGAAATTCGTGTAATCGATAAAGAGCGTGTGATTCTGATTGGTACGACAGAAGCCAATAGTCCGTTCCGCTTTGCAGAGCTTGACGTGTTGGATGACCCGAATATTGTATACAATTTCCATTTTTATGATCCTGTGTCTTTTACACACCAGCTTGCACCGTTCAGCGAAGAAATGATGAAATATAACAGGAAAATACATTATCCGGGAGAAATTCCTGATTTTATTGATTTTGTGAAGGAGAACAGGCAGTGGTGCGACCGGTATACCCACACAGAATGGGATACTTACATTGACCGTAGTCTGATATTGAAGTATCTGAATGGAGTGTTTGAATTTGTTAATCATACCGGAAAAGAAGTGTATTGCGGGGAGTACGGAGTTGTGGATGAAGCCTACATGGCAGACCGCATTGCGTGGATCAGGGATTTTCAGGAAATTTTAGAGGAGCACCATATCGGCAGGGCATACTGGAATTATAAGATCATGAATTTCGGACTGGTAGACCGTTCTGGCAGAGTAGTAGATGATGAATTGAGAAAGACGGTTTTCAGATAAGCCGGATTACCAGATAATATCTAGGTGTTTTACATAAAAAAATCTAGGTAGTGGTAAAAATAAGAATTTTCCAGGTAAATGAAGTATGATATTAGGTGTTTTGAATTTTGGTTAAGAATGGTAGCATTAGGATATCAGATCTGAGAACGTTCGAAACCGGGGGGTTACGATCGACAGAGAATAACAAAAGGAAAGGGATGGATGAATGAAAAAGAAAGTAATCAGTGTGTTATTAAGTCTTGCAATGACAGCTTCCCTGCTTGCCGGCTGCGGAGCAACAGGTGGCAGCACAGCAGGTGACACGTCAGGACAGAAGGAGGAACAGACATCAACAGATGCGGAAACGACAGATACGGCGTCTGCGGAAACAAACAGTAAATATGATAAGTTCATAACTGTTGACGTGTTTGATTCACAGGCAAACTATCAGGGAATTCAATCCGGTTGGTTTGCAGAAGTTGTAAAACAGAAATTTAATATGGAATTAAATATTATTGCTCCTAATGTGGCCGGAGGCGGTGATACATTATATCAGACAAGAAGTGCGGCAGGGGATCTGGGAGATTTGATTCTTACCTCCTGCGCAGGAGGCAGACTGCAGGATCTTGTTACGGCAGGCCTTGTTATAGATCTGACCGAATATCTTCCGGGTCACGAAAATCTGTTAAAGTATAACGATGCATTGGAATATACCAGTGAAAATATGTGTACAGACAAAGGAATCTGGGCAGTTCCTTCAGAAGTGTCGGAAAGAAGTGCTACCACTCCGCTGGGCGGAACACAGATGAACTCAGGGCATTACCTCAGATGGGATCTTTACAAGCAGTTGGGCTATCCGGAAATGAATAACTGGGATGATCTTTTGAAGGTTATGAAGGATATGCAGGATTTATGTCCGGAAAGTGACTCCGGAAAGAAGACTTATGCGTTTTCCCTTTTTGCTGACTGGGATGGCGATTATATGAATGCTGGAAGCTATATGGCTGCATATTATGGATATGGTATAATCGGATATGCAATGACCATAGCAGACAACTCAGAACCTTCCCAGAGTCTGATTGATGACGACTCCTATTATATGAAAGGAATCGAGTTCTTTTATAAGGCGAACCAGATGGGACTTCTGGATCCGGAATCTACTTCACAGAATTATGATACTTTGTATGCAAAATATCAGGACGGAGCCATTTTATATTCAACCTATCCATGGCTTGGGCAGTCAGCTTATAACACACAGGATCATCTGGATCAGGGAAAAGGCATGGAACCGGCTGTGATGAGTGATAATAAATTTTACGACTGGGGCTGTTATTCCAAGGGCAATCCCAATAATGCCATTATGATCGGTAGTAAAGCAGAAGATCCTGAAAGATTAATGGATTTTATTGACTGGTTATATTCTCCTGAAGGAATCTGTCTTTCAACAGGTCAGACCTCTGGCTCCTGTGGACTCAAGGATCTGATGTGGACCATGGAGAATGAAAGACCTGTTCTTACTGACTTTGGTTTACAATGTTATACAACCAGTGATGCACAGATGCCTGCCGAATACGGCGGTGGAACTTTTGCAGATGGTGTTTCCCAATTAAACTACAAGAGTATTTCTGATGGTGAAATTAATCCGGAGACCGGATTCCCATATAATTTCGCACTGTGGGATTCCTATAATGAAATGAATGTACCGGAGGTTTATCAGGATTGGCAGGATCATTTGGGAGCAAAGAATCCTAAGGAATATTTCCAGGAACATGATATGGTTGTTGTAAGTCCTGGGAGTGGCTATGCAACTCCTTCCGAACCTACAGACATTTCTAACATGAGAGCCCAGATCAGAGAGATTATTAAGGACTATTCCTGGAGAGCTGTATTTGCAGCGGATCAGGCAGAATATGACAAGATCGTTGCAGAGATGAAGGATATTGTAGTTGGATTAGGATATAATGATGTCCTTGAGTATGATTTGCAGAATGTTGAGGGTGAGAAGCAGGCAAGAATTGCAGTTACACAATAAATGTAGGGTTATGATTTGCTTTTTCAGGGGGGTATGCAGATAACTGCATACCCCCTTTGGATCCATGAAAATAAGGAAGTAAGATTCCATGAAACGAAGAGTTATATTTACAGCTTTTATATTTGCATAGATTCTGACTTGTAAGCATCATGACGGATTCTGCTTATGGCCAAGTAAATACACAGACCATACCATTGCGAAAAGTCCTTATAAGGATGGGAAGGGAGACATCGTACGGGAAGTAGCGGATGCGTGCAGGGAAGCAGGAGTTCATTTTGGTGTATATCTCTCGCCGTGGGACAGGAATAATCAGCTTTATGGGACAGGGGAGCAATATGATGATTACTTTATAAATCAGCTGACCGAGCTGCTGACGGGATATGGACCGGTTTTCGCAGTTTGGTTTGACGGAGCTTGGAGATTTTCTGCGAAAAGCGTTTGAGCATAATATTCTGGATGAAGCGATAATAGACGGTGAGCATGCAGAAACAGGAAATGGGATAGAGCATGTTCTTACGGATAATTATGAGGAATATTATAAAACGGAGGACGGAGTTCATGAAGATATTATTACGATAACCTTTAGGGAAAAGAAAACAATTAATTATCTGGTAATGAAAGAAAATATACGGATGAGTCAGAGGATAGAAAAGTTTTCTGTCCTGGATGATCAGGATTAGGTGATTTACCGGGGAACGATTGTCAGTTATAAGAAAATTATTCCGTTAAATGGAATGGAAACCACCAGGCTCAGGATTCAGATAGAGGAATCCAGAGTGTGTCCGACACTTTCCTTTATTGGGGTATATTGCTAGTATAACAGTTTTAAATTAACTACCTCATATCACTTGCCTATTTTCCCGATAGCACAGGATAAAAATCCTCAGCGTAGTCCGCTACGCCTACGTTTTTTATCCTGCACTCTCAGAAAAATATTCTACGTGAATGGTATAGTTATTTAGAAAC
>ERZ824978.1299-NODE-1299-length-28197-cov-19.551986_pt1 | contig 28197 bp, 24 predicted proteins | sample MGYA00519860_ERZ824978 | MGnify/ENA primary metagenome ERZ824978 (study PRJEB31778, sample SAMEA3449184) | human gut metagenome | biome: human gut; feature: human-associated habitat; material: faeces | place: United Kingdom | collected 2010/2012 ... | reverse complement strand
GCGTAGGAGTCATGAGAGGAGCTGTTCCTAGTACGAGAGGACCGGAATGGACGCATCACTGGTGCAACTGTTGTCGTGCCAACGGCATAGCAGGGAAGCGAAATGCGGATGGGATAAACGCTGAAGGCATCTAAGCGTGAAGCCCACCTCAAGAAGAAGACTCCCATTCGAAAGAAGTAAGACCCCTGGAGGACTACCAGGTAGATAGGTCATCGGTGGAAGTTCGGCAACGGATGGAGCTTGATGATACTAATAGGTCGAGGGCTTGATTTCGCGCAAGATCTGAAAGAGACTGATTGGGAAAGGCCAAGGAAGAATCTGAACGCTGTGCAGTTGTCAGGGTGTAGGAAAGGGAGGAGAAGCAGAAAGCCCTTGACAAGGGCGAACAAAGCTGCTACAATCCTCACTGAACAAGTTCACAATTTCCGGTGGCAATGACGAGAGGGTTCCACCTGTTCCCATACCGAACACAGAAGTTAAGCCTCTCAGTGCCGATGGTACTTGGCTGGACACGGCCCGGAAGAGTAGGTCGCTGCCGGATCCCATATTCCTCAGTAGCTCAATGGCAGAGCACTCGGCTGTTAACCGAGTTGTTGTAGGTTCGAGCCCTACCTGGGGAGCGATAAGATCAGTCATTTATGGCTGGTCTTTTTGTTTGTCTGTTTTTGCTTTTGATTGCCCATCCGCATCCGTGGCAGCATTTGACTTTTCTGGCTTCCTGTGTTATAATCAGTATAACATCATATAAAAGAACCGTTGATGCACTGCGCATAGAAGGGCTTTTAAGTATTTTACTGTGAGGTAAGCGATATGAAAAAAGCCGCTTCTGCTTTTTTGCGTATGGAAATTTGTCATGCGGACATTACGCGCATGATTCGCTGGATGAGAAATCCGAATGGGACCAAGTACCTGAACGAAGCGCCCGACGTGGCGCAGTCCCTGGAACAGCTTGCGCGGTCTGTGCCTGAACCGATGTACCAGTACCATTTGTGCCGTACGGGGCATTTCTTCATGGTCTGTCATCAGGAAAACGAGAGCGTGGGCTTCGTGAAACTGTTGCCGACGGCGATGGAGGGAGCGTACGAAATTGTGTATGTGATTGGCGAGGATGCGCTCTGGGGTCATGGGCTTAGTCTGCAGGCGGTGCGTTCGGCGCTGTCGAAGGCGTTTCTGCACCTGCGCGCCGACCGGGTTGTTGCGAAAGTGATGCCGCAGAATCTCCGCTCGATTCGCTGCGTCCGTGCCTGCGGATTTCAGCAGATGGCGGAAATGCCGCGGCTGGTTCGGTTTGAAATTACGTTTGATGCATACTGCCAAGCGCTGCGAGAAAAGCGAGCGTGAAACGAAATGCCCAATTGTAAATTCTTCCGCCCGAAACAGAAAAAAGAAGGAAATGGGGGGCGTCGAATAGCACAGTGACGAACAGCAACCAATCTGGTCGAAATCCAGCACGTTTCGGGCGGAGGAGGACTGCGCGTCGGAAAACAAGGAGGTACATCCCATGCTGAAAGACATTCTAACCCTGATGTTAGCCATCATCCTCTCGTTCGCGACCGGCGGCTCGGTGCAGGACGAAGAGCCGAACGACAGCGTGTTCCAGATGGAGACGATTCACAGCTTCGACGGTCGTTTGCGCGTGGACATCGACGCGACGGAAATGATGGTTCGGCTGGACATTACGGACGAGGAAAGCGGTGACCTGCTGTATTCCTTTTCACCCGTCCGCCGGTGGGACTTCTGGGGAATCTGCTTTGAGACGGACAGCTACAACCTGTGGGTGAAATCCGGCGACGTGGGCATTCTGTGCTACGAATACGATGGCGAAACGTGGCAGTACAATCCGGATGCAGTGATGCCGGACTATATTGAGCAGGAGAGCTGGCACGAAAAAACCACTTCCGCCCCGGAAGCGCAGCGAAGATAACACAATACACCGCCAGCCCGCCGACGCCTAAGCTGCCGACGGGCTGGTTTCTTATTCCTGCTGATTTTCCTGTGCCTGAAAATCCTGAATTTCCGCGCTTGTGGCGAAATCGCTGTCGGGCAGAATCCCGATGACACGCCCGATGGTCTTGATTTCGTCGTAGGACTTGCGGCGCATGATTTTGAAGTGCTTGTTCAGTGAATGCAGGCCGTCGGACTGGTACTGCTTGATGTACAGCGCGCCATCCACCTGAAAGATGCCGATGTCGCCCGAACCAAGCGGCTCATCGGTGAATTTCACCAGCACGTTGCAGTGGTCGGGATATTTCGGTTCCATGCTGTCGCCGTTGACGCGGAATACCATGTCCGCGCCGCGCGTGGCGGGGGTCGCGTGCAGGAACGTCGTGTGCCCGCTGGCGGCGAATCCGCTGTCGCCCGTGCCTGCCGCGACTGGGTCATCCGCATATGGCAGTTCCAGCAGCTCTAAGCGCGCGGGTTCGGGCGGCAGCTTCGGCGCGGCGGAACGCTTCGGCAGCCCTGGATATTGCTCTTCCAGCGCGACCATCGTTTGCGCGGTCGCGGAAAGCAGATCCTGATTGATTGCGCTCAATTTCCGATAGTTCCGCATGAGGGCACGCTCGGCGTCGTTCCAGCCCGCTTCCTCCGGCGTATCGGAGAAGAACGCCGCAACGGTGATGCCCAGCACGTTGCATAGGCGCGGGATGTTGGCGATGTCCGGGCGCGTCCGTCCCGTCTCCCAGTTGGAAATCGCCGCGCGGCCAAGGTTCATGGCTTCCGCCAGCTCGCCCTGCGATAGGTTCGCCGCTGTTCGCAGGGTACGAATCCGCTCGGCATAGACCAGCTTGTTCTCACAAATGCTCGTGGCGATAGGCGCATCGGTGTGGGTATCGGATATTCCCCGCTGGGTGGTGTCAAACTTTCTGCGCGGCATGGCGTTTCCCTCCATTGTCGATTTACTGTGTACAGTATAGTACACAAAGTGGCGGATGTCAATGCGGGGGGCGCAAAGGAGAAGGATGAATGGAACGAAAAATCTACCTCTATGACCGTGGATTCTGGGTGCTTTTTCGGATGCTCGGCGTTTTCGCGGCGGCGTTGTCGCTGTTTCTGACCTTGTGCTTTATTATGTGGATTCGCGAGTGGGCATTCCTGCTGGCGATTCTTGCAGGCATTGTGGCAACTGTTGCGCTCCTGATGCACAGCCGATGCACAAAGTGGCAGTATGTGGTGCTTGCAGATGGGCGGTTGACCGTCGGGGAAGCGTTCGGGCAAGTAGAAAAGACGTTTCCGCTGGATGCGTTCCCGTATGCGTATCTGCATACAAACATGAAGCATTGGAAAACCGTTGTGCTGAGCAGAAAACCGCTGACGGCGGGGCGAATCCGCGGGCTGTTCCAGCTGAATCTGGCGAACAGGCGGAATGATATTGTGCGGATTCCCTGCTCCTTCACCAAGCAGGGCGGGGAGATTCGGGCGTACTTCGCGGGGGTGTATGCGCTGGAAGAGGTGCAGTAATCCGCCGCAAGCAGGAAAAGCGGGCGTGGGCGGCGAATACAGAAGATGGAGGATCCAAGGCGCAGAAACGAGGAATGCACGAATGTTTCGAGAGGCAATTGTCGCGGTTACAAAGGCTGCGGACTGGTACGCGCTTCATCCGCTGACGGTGGAGGAGCTGCGGGAAAAGAACATCGGTAATAGCGTCAGCATCCGCTATTCGACGGTGGGGAAAAACATGACCCCGATGGGCAACTATGAGCCGTCGCCCATCAACGAGGGCGTAGGCAATGTGCGGAAAGGGCAGTTCCGCCGGGAAATTCCCGAAAAAGCCGCGGAATACTTTGCGTATTATCTGGATGAAGAGGGAGAACTGCTTTGCGCGGAAATGAGGGAAAAATCCTGCCTTCGGGAAAAGAAACTGGTGACCGTAGAAGCGCACCGCGTGCTGGACTGGACGGATAACATCAGCATTTATAGCTATTCCGCCAACGGCGGACCTATCAGCGAGCTGATGGTTTATGTTCGCGACGACCGCAAGCGTGTGACGGCGCGGGGGGTTTGGTGTTTCAGTCGCGGCGAGAAAATGTGCTTTTATGGCTTGCTGCTGACCTGCTTTGAATATCACGAGAACGGCAAACCCGCCGCCAGCATCTCGTATAGATTCATTCTGACTGATAAGCAGTGGGACAAGATGCGGGACGGTACGATAGAAGAACCATTTGGGTACAAGGTGCGGATTGAGTAGAAGGGGAGCATCGCAGATGCCAAAAAGCAAAAAATCGGACTTGACGGGTGTAGTCATGTGGGCAGTCATCATCCCCCACGGTTCTCGGCGTTCCTGCCGGGAATCGCTTTTTCTTGCGAAAAAAAGCCGCGCGAATTGTAAAAACAGCCCCCGACGCTGGAAAAAAGCAGGAGAACAAACGCGCCGCCGCGAATAAATCAGAAGAAAGGAAAATCAGGTGAAAGGAAAGGATGCACGTTGGCGAAGACACGCGCGAAGCGGTATGTGCCGGATGTGGTGGGCAAGGTGGCGTTGGTGACGCTGATTGTGAGTTTCATTCTGGGCGCAATTTCGATTGCGTCGTTTGACGATTGGCTGCATCCGATGCAGAACGGCGTTCCGACCATCTTCCGGCGGGACAGCGAATATTGGAGCGAAGCAGAAGCGCCGATTGTTGCGGAGAATCGGCTGTACCTGCTGTTTAACACCCTGAACATCGTGAAGGTTTACGATTTGCAGGGAAATTATCAGTATACCATCAACTTTTCCAACAGGCGGCGCAACGGACTCTCCTCCCTTTGTGCGCAGGGCGATGAGATGTACTATCGGGATACGTGGGACAAGTCCGAAATCTACTATTTCAAGGATGACCAGTTCGTGAAGATGCTGACGGACGACGAACAGAGTGTCCTGTACGATACCACCTGGCAAAACGGCTTTCGGCATGATGATGACGACGGGAACACCTACTATCTTTCGGGCGTGAACATCATGAAGCAGACGCCCGACGGTACACAGACGGTGCTTGTCGCGCGCCCGTTCCTGCTGAACATCTTCCAGACGCGCGGACTTCTCTGGGCGTTTGGGTTTCTGGCGATGGTGACGCTGCTGGTTTTGCAGGAGTATTTTTATTGAGGGAAGGAACATCGGGATGCTGGATATTCTCGCAATTAAAGCGGACGTGTATCAGCTGGAGCGGCAGGGGAAACGCCTCCCGGTTTACCGCTATCTGCGGGAGGTGTGGCAGAAAGAGCCACCGTCCGAAGGGTTGACCGTGCTGGCGTTGCAGCAGATGGTAGACTATGTGGAATATGTGGATGACTTGACGGTGCTGGGTGAACCGTGGGAAGCAGAAAACGAGTATGACCTATATCAGGATTTCCTGCTGGATGTGATTTCGTGGGGGCTGCAAAAGTATCGCACGAAAAAGCGGTTTTTGTGGCAGATTTGCTATTATGTCAATACGTGGGCGACATTCTACTATATCTTTGGCAGAGAAATCACGCAGGAGAATGTGGAACAGTGGAAGAAAACGCTTTTTGAGGAAGCAAAGGAGCGCTATCCGGACAGTATGCTGTTTGAATTTATCCCCCACGTGGCGCAGCTTGATTATGTCTGGTTTTACCGCCTGACCGATGAACAGCGGCTGCAAATTCGCTTGGAGGTGGGGGAATGGAACTTGCAGAAGAATAATATGGATCAGGCTGTGCAGTCGTATTTTGATGATGCGATGACATGGTATCGGGATAACGGAAGAAAACTACTGGAAGCAAAAAACAAGACGAATAATTGAAGGAGGACACCCCATGAGCAAGCAGACCCCCAAACAACAAAGCCTCTGCAACAACAAGTTCGACGGCCTGATGAACGCCGCCCCGCACAAGCGCTACAAGAGTTTCGCCGTGACCGTGGCGGATTGGGAATCGGTCTGGCTGGACTGCGACCCGAATCAGCCGCTGCCAGACGAGAGCGTAATTTCCGTATGGCCGGAGGAAATGTTCGCCGCCGCCGTCTGCACGGACAAGCCGTTCTTCAAGATGGACGTGCATGACTTCTGCGACCTGCTGGAAGCGCACCCGGACGCCACGATTCGCGTCTTCCCGAACGGCAAAAACTGGACGGATACGGCGGCGGAAGATTTGCTGGAGGACATGCTGGAAGAACTCGACCGGGTGGAGTGAGGACGTGGCGAATGGATGACTGGTTTGCTGGGCTGATGTAAGAGGGAGAAACAATATGAAAGCGAAGCGTATTTTCTTAGCGGTATTGTTGACGGCAGCTCTGTCCGTCTCATGCGCAGCCCCGGCGGTGCTGGCGGAATCCCCCGCCGTGCCCGAAGTGACGACCATCACCGTCTTCCGCCCCAACCTTGGGGAAGAGGACTACATGGGCTTGCAGTCCGCAGACGGCGAAACGCTTCTGCCGCCCGCGTTTGCATCCATTGAGGTGGTGGGCAAATTCGCGATTGTGTACAGCGACGAGACGGATTCGTTCTACCTCTATGATTGGCAGAAGCGCGCGTTCGTGGCGGAATATCCGATGATGTTCTCAAGCGGCGCGTACATCACCATTGCGGAATCGTGGGGAGACGGGAACTACGGGCTGTTAGACCAGTCTGGCGCGGTGGTGACGGAAATGCAGTGGCTTTGGATGGGCGGTGTGGCGGACGATGTCGTCTGGATGGCGGCGGATGAGGATACCATGCGCGTGAATTTGCTGCACATTCCGAGCGGCAAGATGCTGCTGGATGAATGGGCGGACTACTGCACCGAGTTTTCCGGCGGATATTCAGGATTCGTCCGCGACGGGCATGTCTGGTTCGTGGACACAGAGGGTCATGTGCAGGAAACCGACTTCGTGCGCGTGGAGGAGAACTACACCACAGAGGATGGCTGGTTTGATGTGGAGACGGCGGACGGCACGAAGGGAAAATATCAGCCGGAAAAGAATACGTTCACGGAAAAATGAAACGCTGACCATCGCGGATGCGCCGGGCGCGTGAAACAATTATCTCGCCAAGCGCAGCACGGCACAAATTCCCCGCACACAACGATTTGGAGGTGATTCCCCCATATGAAAAAGTTGATTTCCTTGTTCACAGCACTTTTCCTGCTGATGTCCACCCTGCCCGCACAGGCGGGATCGCCGGAAATATCGGACTTGCTCACGGAATATTACAAAGAGCGGCAGGAACTTCCGTTCGGGCTGACGGAGGAAGAACTGACCTGCGTGGACGGTGTGCTGTATGGGCGTGACATTCTGCTGCTGTACCCGAAGGAGCGCACCGATGCCTGCTTCGTGATTCCGGACGGCATCGGCTATGTCTGGGACTTTGCCTTTATGGACAATGATTCGCTGGAAAAGGTCGTTGTGCCGGATTCCTGCAAGATACTGGGCGCGTATGCGTTCTGGGCGTGCTCGAATCTTGCGGAAGTAGAATTTGGCGCGAACAGCGAACTGCTCATTGTGGATGACTTCTGCTTCAGCGAATGCTATGCCTTGCAGCAGATCCGGCTGTCGGATTCGGTGTATCTCATCGGTGAAGCGGCGTTTTCCTACACGCAGATTCAGCGGTTCGTTTTCCCGGAAAAGATTGTGTTCATTGGCGACCAACTCTTCTGGGGAACGCCAGTGACGGAGCTGACTTTCCATGCGTGGAGTTTGCCCAAATACATTGGAAGCGAATATTTCAGCACGGGTGATGATGATGCAGAATACCGCATTACACTGCCCTTTGATGCGGACGCTGACCGCTATTTGGGCAACGCAGAATATGTGATGCAGAAAAAGAATGTAACGGTTCTTTTCTGCGAAGATACGGATATGCCGGAGGATGAATAAGCAACATCACACCCCGACGGCGCACATCCCCCAAAATGGACGCGCGCCGCTTTTTTGTGCCTTCCTCCGCAAATCGGGTGACATGAAATCTCTGCATTCGTCCATCGCCTTGTTGAAACCTGCCTTGATTTTGGCAAAAAATCTGGTATAATAGTACTAAATCACGAGGAATTATCCTCCGGCGAAAAGGGGCGAGCAGATGCTGAGAATTGCCATTGTGGAAGATCACGAAAGCGACGCGAAGCGGCTGACTGCCCTGCTGGAAGCGTATGCGCAGAAGAACGGCAAACGCTTTGCCATTACATGGATTGCGAATGCCAATACGTTTCTGGATTCGTACCAGCACCAGTATGAGCTGGTGTTTATGGACATTCGGATGCCGGGGCTGAACGGGATGATGGCGGCGCACGAGCTGCGGGAGATGGATCACACGGTGGTGCTGGTGTTCCTGACGAGCTTGGCGCAGTACGCGGTGGAAAGCTACGAGGTCGAGGCGACGGATTATATCCTGAAGCCCATTACCGCCGCGGCGCTGGACTTGAAGCTTCCACGCATCCTGAACCGCTGCATGGTAGAATCGGAAGAGGAAGTCGTCATCCAAAGCGGCGGCATGACGACGCGCCTGCGCCCGAATGAGCTGCACTATGTTGAAATCTATGACCATCATATTCAATTTGTCACCGCATCGGGGATTATGCGGTCGTATGGCACGTTGAAAGCGGTGGAGGATGCCCTGCCGGATGTGTTCTTCCGCGTCAACAATCAGATGATTGTCAATCTGCGCTTCGTGACGCATGTGGGCAGCAATGACACGACGGTGGCAGGGCATACCTTCCCCATCAGCCGAGGCCGGCGCAAGGAGTTCCTGTCCGCGCTGCACCTTGCGGGCATGGCGGAGTAAGGAGGGAGAATCATATGCTGACATGGGAATGCCTCGTAGATACAGTGCGTGACGATTTGCCGTTTATCCTCTCCGTCGGTACGGGCTGCGCAATTTCAGCATCTTGCTTGGAGAAGCGCAAGCACTTCTACCTGCGCGTCGCGCTGACGATTCTGCTGGCGTTCTGCTGGATGTATGGCACCCGCCCGTATGTGGGGCTGAACATAGAAAAAGTGATAATCAAAGGAAATCGGTGAGAAAAGTACTTAATAGTATATCATGCATCATTTGTAGATGATGAAGAATAAGCGTTTTGTAGCTTGGCATGAGCAGATACTATGCCCATTTGTGCTTTTCGGAAACGATTTGCGAGGATCATGGCTCTCAAACGACTGTTTTCGTGGCATCAATATCCATCGTGATGAATCGTCGGCAGTTAACTAACTTTTCCATGGCATCCCATCTAAAATTTTTATTTTTTTTGCAATAAAAATGAAGTATCAATCGTTGAATTAATAGCAGGAGCTTCCTGCATTATTATAGAAAAAGGGATGGGCAGTATTAGACTAACAAATTAGAAGGAGGAGTCAATAATGAGAACTCGTATTCTACCACTCTTGATAACTATGCTGTTTGCGCTGTCGCTTGCATCAAATGCAGCGGCTAACGAAAATTCTAGCATCAAAACAAACGAATCCAACAAAAAGCGCAATGAGTCGTCTGACGGAATCCCCTGCCGAAGGACGCTCACATAGAGGATCATGGGAATTTCCCGAAGAAGGAGGGCAGCATTCACGTTTCTTTTCTCTTCTCTTCCGTCTCAAAACGGAAGAGAAGCAATGTTTTTCAACACGAATCAATGAGGAGGACAAACATCGTGTTCCAGAGCAAAAAGAGCCATCGGCTGATGGCGCTGGCGCTGAGCGCAGTCGTTGGGCTGACGGCTACGTTCGCGGCGGCAGAAACCGTAACGCCGACCGGCAATACCTACGGGTTCGCCGGAACGAATGCCCGGTATTACACCGACTACATGACGCTGGAAGAAGAACAGCAGATTGCCAAGGATCTCGCGATTGAAGTGGCAAGCGAAGGCTTCGTGCTGCTGAAGAATGAGAACAATGTCCTGCCGCTGGCAAAGGGCGGCAAGGTGTCCCTGTTCGGTATGCACTCCGTGTCGCTGATTGCGTCCACCAGCGGCTCCGCAGGCGGCTCCACCGGCGCGAACGGCATTGCCGAAAGCACCCTGCAAATAGCGATGGAGAAAGCCGGCTACCGCGTGAATGCGAAGCTGGTTGATCTCTACACCAAGCACAAGACGCTCGGTACGACCAGCAATGAACTGCCGATGAAGTACTATTCAGCGGCAACCATCAGCTCCTACAATGGCTATGGCGACGCGGCGATTATCGTTTTCTCCCGCACGGGCTCTGAGGGCGGCGACAAGCTGGTCAGCAATGTGACTGACCACAGCAACCCCCGCGACCATGAGCTGATGCTGGACGACAACGAGAAGGCGCTGGTCAAGCACGTCAAGGAGCATTATCCGAACAAGCCGATTATCGTTCTGATTAACTCCTCCAACATCCTGCAGATTCCCGAACTGGCTGAACCCAAGGCGACCAGCGAATACGGCGTGGACGCGATTTTCTGGGTCGGCAACACGGGCAACAATGCCATCGAGGCGATTGGCAAGCTGATTTCCGGCGAAGTCAACCCCAGCGGCCACACCGTGGAAGTTTGGGAACGCGACTTCACCAAGGGCCCGTCCTTCACCAACTTCGGCAACCAAACGCAGAACGTTGATGAAAACGGCGACACGATGGATGCTTTCTTCTATCACAATGGCGAAGCGACCAAGTACGCCACCATTGAGTACCGCGAAGGCATCTATGTTGGCTACAAGTACTACGAGACGGCGGCGGACGACATGAACGCCGAAAACCCCGGCTCCGGCGACGAATGGTACGATTCTCAGGTGCTGTATCCGTATGGCTACGGTCTGAGCTACACGACCTTTGACTGGGAACTGATGCCCGCGGCGGATACCGCGATTACCGACCCCTTCCAGAAGCTGTCCATGCAGGTGAAGGTCACTAACACCGGCGACGTGGCAGGCAAGGAAGTTGTGCAGGTGTACGCCAATCCGCCGTACACCAAGGGCGGCATTGAAAAGGCGAGCACGAACCTTGTCGGCTTTGCCAAGACCGACCTGCTCCAGCCCGGTCAGTCTCAGACGGTGACCGTTGACTGGGTTGCGCAGGACATGGCGAGCTACGACTGGAATGACGCCAACGCCAATGGCTACACCGGCTATGAGCTGGAAGCGGGCGACTACGTCATCACCGCGCGCAGCAACTCGCACGATGTGAAGCTGTCCGAAACCTACACCGTGGCGGCGGGCATGAACTGCACCACCGACTACATCACCGGCAACGAGATTGAATCCCTGTTTGTTGATGATTTCACCTCCGTCAACGACTCGCTGCTTTCCGGCATGATCAGCCGCGCGACGGGTCTGACTCAGCCCGCACCGGCGTCCAAGACGGATCGTGAAATCTCTGATGACACGCTGGCGACGCTGGACGGTCAGTATTCTTACCGTTCCTACATGGATCAGGGCTATGAAGAATGGTTCGTGAATGAGGACGGCATCCCGTCCACTTGGACGCAGGCGGCGACCCGCACCGAAGGCGAAAAGGCGCCCATCTCCATTATGGACATGGCGGGCATCGACTTCAGCCTGAAGATTGAAGACGGCGAAGTTGTGCAGGGCGACGACGAATGTTCCCAGAAGTGGGAAGCATTCATGAACCAGCTGACGTGGGAAGAAATGGCGAGCCTCGTCAACAACGGCGGCGGCGTGAAAGCCATTGACGCGGTGGACGTTGTAGGCGCGGGCGTGAACGAAACGCCTCTGCAGCTCTCTGGCGGCACGCTCTGGGCTTGCCCCCCGATTCTGGCGGCTACCTTCAACCTCGACCTCGCGGAAGAAGTCGGCGTCATGATGGGCAACGAAGCGCTCTTCAAGGGCTGCTCTTACTGGCAGGGCAACGCGATGAACATCCACCGCAGCCCGCTGTCCGGCCGCAACGTTGAGTATTACAGCCAGGATGGCGTGCACGGCGGCAAGTTCGCGGCGGCAGTCGTTGCGGGCGTGACCTCCAAGGGCGTCACCTGCCATATCAAGCACATGGTGCTCAACGATCAGGAATCCTACCGCGACCTGAACGGTGGCGTGTCCACTTGGGCGACCGAACAGGTTATCCGTGAAATCTACGCCAAGCCCTTCGAGTACGCGCTTAAAGTCGGTCGCTCTACGGGCGTGATGAGCTCCTTCAACCGCATCGGTCTGGTCAACAGCCAGCTGAACCTTGCGATGCACAAGCTGGTTCGCAACGAATGGTCGAACCGCGCCATCTTTGAAACCGACGCATGGCAGGGCACATACTGCCCGCTGGACCTGATGGTGCGTCAGGGCGACAATCAGGTGCTGGGCGCTGGCACGACGCTGCCGGACATCGGCCTGGAAATCGGCGCTTGGGATGCGGATGGCAACTGTGTCCGCGTCAGCGACGGCGCGGAAGGCACGTTCCTCTCCCAGACCCACTACGCCGCGGTTCGCCGCAGTGCGCAGGAGATCCTGTGGAACTACGCCAACAGCAGCGCGGTGCACAATGGCTACATCGGCTTTGAACCCTGTGTCCTCGAATTCGACAGCTATGCCGCGCAGTCTCTGCCGATTTCCTTCGGCGACGTGGACATCGCGACCATCACCCTGGCGGACGGCGCGCAGCTGCCCGAAGGCTTCACGATGAGCGATGCGGGCGTTGTCACGTCCGACGGCTCTCTGGCGGAAGGCGAATGGACGATTGACATCAAGCTGAACGGCATCGACGGATATATCACCCTCGGCGCACAGGCGGTTATCCGCGTGGTGGATGCGCTGCACGTCAGCACCACTTCCCTCAAGGTGGGCGAAGCGGCGAACGTGACGGTGGATGCTCCCTACTATGCGTATGAAAGCCTCGTCAAGGTCAACCCGCGCTTCGTCAGCACGGTCAAGCACACCGACGGCACACCGGTTGCGCAGGGTGAAATGCAGGGTTTCGGCGGCAAGACCATTCTGCCGGGCACGGGCGACAGCGTCGGCGGCACCCTCCGTATCCAGAACTGGTACTGGAAGGACGCTTCTCAGGTGCAGGGCAACAATTACGACGGTCTGGGCGCGCTGGCGTTCGCGGACATCGAAGCGACTGACGCCCGTTACCTCGAAATGGCAGACGTCGAAGCGGGCAACTACTATCAGGCGTATCTCTACGAGTTCCGCGTTTCCGATGAGGATGCTGCGAAGCTGGCGGAATACGGTCTGACGGCGGAAAAGGTCATGGCGCCTGTCACCGCCTATCAGGGCATCACCTACGATTACAACTCCGCGCTGGCCATCACCGGCACGCCGACCAAGGCGGGCGAAGTGGAAATCACGGTGACGCTGCAGATCCCGCTGGTTCGCGGCTTCGGCTCTCGCTTCCCGAACAACGTGCATGTGGGCTCTCCCACGGCGACGGAAGTTACCCGTACCTTCACGCTGACCATCGGCGAGTAATTCTTCTGAATCCTCACGGTTTGTGAACAAACGTCTGCTCCGCGCCTGACGCTGCATCCTCTTGCGGCGCAGGCGCGGGGCGGGGCAAAAGCCGCCGGGCTGTCGAACGCTGCGCGTCGGCGGTCTGGCGGCTGGCTTTTTCGCCAAGCCTACTATCTACAATTAGGAGAGAAAAAAATGAACTGGCTGAAGAAATTCGGTTCTCTGTGCCTTGCTGTGGTGCTGTCTGTCTGCCTCTTGGCGCAGGTAGGCTCGGCGCTGGCGGATGACAAGAAAGTGACCTCCGTCGAGGTCGAAACCATGCCCAACAAGACGGTGTACGTCATCGGCGAAGAATTTTCTGCCGAGGGCGGCACGCTGAAAGTTACCTACGACGATGGCACGACGGAAATCGTCGCCATGACGGACAGCAGCGTCAAGCTGTCCAAACCCACGATGAAGACCGCGAACACCAAGAATGTGACCGCGACGGTCGGCAAAAAGCGCGTCGTGTTCAAAATTGAGGTTGTTGCGGGCATGTGCGTCGTGACCTTTGACCTGAACTACGACGGCGCGCCCGCTGCATCCACGCAGGAAGTTTCCAAGGGCGGAACCGCCAGTGAGCCTGCTGCGCCCGCGCGCGACGGCTATGAGTTCGTCGCGTGGTACGCCGATGCGGACTACACGCACACCTATGATTTCGCAGCTCCCGTGACGGGCGACACGACCGTGTATGCCTTCTGGAAGAAGGTTGGCGCGGATTTCGTCACCGTGACGTTTGATTATGACTACTATGGCGTTCTCCTGAACCAGTATTCCTACCCCGTTGAAGTCGGCGCGCAGGTCAAGCAGCCTGTCGCCAACCCCGAGCGCACGGGCTATGCCTTTGACAAGTGGGTGGACGAAAACGGCAGCGACTTCGACTTCTCCCAGCCGATTATGGCTGACACCACCATCAAGGCGGCGTGGAACAAAACCGTGTCCGGTCAGAACACCTATGTTTTTGAGGCGGAGGATACCGACCTGACCGGCAAGATTGGCCCCAGCTACTCCGGTTCTGCGCAGGAAGAAAGCATGATTATCTACAACGAGTCCGTCGGCGCGAGCGGCAACCGCATGGTCGGCTACCTCTACGCCAGCGGCATCTCGCTGGAGTTCTACATCGCGTCCGATATGGATGTGGATGACGCGACCATCGACGTGAGCATCACGGGCGAATTCGTCACCATGTCCTATGACGGCAACGACTATCAGGTGATTGTCAACGGCGAAGCGAAGAGCTATCCGCGCGTGACCATCGAGGCGACGCAGAGCAGTATGCCGCAGTGTGCCGACCTGATTTCCATCAAGGGCGTGCACCTGAACAAGGGCGCGAACCTGATTCAGCTGATGACGAACAACACCAATGAGGTGGACGGCACGACCTTCAAGGCGTATGCCCCGATTGTGGACTGCGTGAAGGTGACGACGGAAGCTGTGCTGATTTGGGACGAGAACCACAACGAGCCGGCGACGGGCAACTACCAGAAGTAATCCATAAGCAAGGGGGATTCTCCTCATTTCCCCTCTGCTCCTCCTCAAGCAGCGGTGTATGCGGCAAACTCCGCCGCATACACCGCCATTTCTGCAAAATAAGGAGACAAACCTATGGCAAAGAAGAATCGTCCGAAAAAGAGCAAAGCACTGGTCGTCTGGGCTATTGTGACGGTTATCGTGCTGCTGGCGGACTGCGTTGGCAACTATCTGGTCGTCGGTCTGCCGGGCAGCATGAACAGCCTGCTGGACAAGCCGATGGCGGCGATTGGTGAAGCCATCGACTTCAAACTGAGCGCGGGTGAACTCGGCGGCTTGATGGACACGCTGTTCGGCAGCCAGCGCCCGATTTACAGTGACAAAGTGACCTCTGTGTACCCCACACAGAAGGCAACGAACAAGGCAGAAGCCTTTGCGAATGCGCAGGAAGTTAACCTGAAGCTGGCAGAAGAAGGCTTTGTGCTGCTGAAGAACGAGAACGCTGCGCTGCCCATGAACAAGGGCGCGAGGATTTCCGTGTTCAGCAAGAACAGTGTGAACCTGTCCTATGGCGGCTCCGGTTCGGGCGGCTTCGATACGAGCAATAACAAGAACTTGTATGAGAGCCTGAACGACGCGGGCTTCGTCACCAATCCGACGCTGAAGAACTTCTATGAAAGCAGCCAGTCCGGCCCGGTGCGCACCGCGAACTCCAGCGACCTTGACAACGGTGACAATCAGAAGATTGCAACCGCTGAAACGCCCCAGAGCAAGTACACCGACGCGGTGAGGAACAGCTATGCGGATTATTCTGACGCGGCGCTGGTCGTTATCACCCGCATTGGCGGCGAGGGCTTTGACCTGCCCCGCTATCAGGGCGACAGTGAGGGCGCTGTGTCTCTGGACAGCCACTATCTGGAGCTTGACCAGAACGAAATTGATCTGCTGACCGCTGTCACCGACGGCACGTTCAAGCGTGTTGTCGTTGTGTTCAACACGCCCTCCAGCTTTGAAGCGACATTCCTCAAAGACAGCGCCTACGCCGCCTTTGCGGATAAGATTGATGCGGCGGTGTGGATTGGCTTCACCGGCTCGAACGGCATCACCGCGCTGGGCGAAATTCTGAACGGCGACGTGAACCCCTCCGGCCGTCTGGTGGACACATGGGCGGCGGACTTCACCAAGAATCCGTCCTTCGTAAACTTCGGCACGGGCTGCCTGCCGGACACGACCGACAAGTATGACGGCGGCATGTACTACTCCGTGGACTACGAAGAAGGCATTTACGTCGGCTATCGCTACTATGAGACGCGCGGCGAAACCGACGGCGAGGACTGGTACAATGCCAACGTCGTCTATCCCTTCGGCTACGGCTTGAGCTACACGACGTTCGACTGGACGGTGGGCGACGCCTCCGCAAGCGAAATCGAACTTGGCACGACCATCACCGTGCCGGTGACGGTGAAGAACACGGGCAGCGTCGCAGGCAAGGACGTGGTGCAGCTGTACGCCTCCGCGCCCTACACGCTGGGCGGCATCGAAAAGGCGCACAAGGTGCTTGTCGGCTTTGCAAAGACGAAGCTCCTTCAGCCCGGCGAGAGCGAGACGGTGACGGTCAGCTTTGACCCGTATTCTGCGGCGAGCTACGATTACCGCGACGCAAACAGCAACGGTTTCAGCGGCTATGAACTGGAAGCGGGCGAGTACACGCTGTATGTCTCCCGCAACGCGCATGAATCCGAAAAGGCGATTGCACTGAATCTGGCGGCGGATGTGCAAATTGGCACCGACCCGACGACGGACAGTGAAGTCGTCAACCGCTACACCGATTCCGAGGACTTCCTCGACAGCGACTGGCAGCTGGACGCCATGCTCAGCCGCGCGGACTGGGAGGGCACTTGGCCCACGCCGCAGACCGCGCAGCAGCACGCGGGCACGGATCGCCTGTATGAGGAAATTCGCAGCGAAGAGCACAATAATCCGACTGATTTTGATTCGGAAGAATACCCGTGGTTTGGCGAAGAACCCACACTGACCCTGCGCGACCTGCTGCCCTCTGCGGAAGCGGAAGGCTATGAGCCGGTTGTCTCCTACGATGACGAACGCTGGGAAGAACTGATGATGGGCTGCGACGAGGAAGAGATGATTGCCATCATCAACAACGGCGCATACCACACCTTGGCGATGGAGAGCGTCGGTCTGCCGGCGACCATTCACGGCGACGGCCCGTCGGGCTTCACCTGCTTCATGAGCAAAGAGCAGGTCAACGGCACTTGCCAGTATGTCTCCGAACCCGTGATGGCGTCCACTTGGAACATCAACCTGATGAACGAACTGGGCGAAGCCATCGGCGAAGAAGGCACCATTGGCGATAAGGCGACGGGTCAGCCGTATTCCAGCATTTACGCGCCCGGCGTCAATATCCACCGCAGCCCCTTCGGCGGTCGCTGCTCGGAGTATTTCTCCGAAGACCCGTTCATTTCCGGCATGATGGGCGCGGCGGAAGTGCAGGGTATCCAGAGCCGCGGCGTGCTGCCGACGGTCAAGCACTTCGTCGCAAATGAGCAGGAAACGCACCGCTCCATCGGCGGCGACCTGAGCTGGCTGAGCGAGCAGGCGCTGCGCGAAATCTACCTGAAGCCGTTTGAGTATACCGTCAAGCTGGGCGAAACCCGCGGTATCATGACCTCCTTCAACCGCATCGGAACGCGCTGGACGGGCGGCGACTACCGTCTGCTGACCGAAATCCTGCGCAACGAATGGGGCTTCAACGGGCTGGTTATCTGCGACTTCAATACCATTCCGCAGTACATGATTCCGCGCATGATGTTCTACGCCGGCGGCAGCCTTGACCTTGCGACGCAGCAGAGCGCCATGTGGACGGACTGCGACACCTCCGACGCGGGCGACGCGATTGTGCTGATGCGCGCGGTGAAGGATGTGATGTACGCGCTGGTGAACTCCAACGCCATGAACGCGGAGGTCATCGGCTACAATCCCCCGATTTGGCAGGAATACCTGCACTGGATTAACATCGGCGCATTCACCCTCGTGGGTGTCTGGCTGGTGCTGGCGATTGTGCGCACGGTGCGCTGCAACAAGCGGCAGAAGGCGAAAATCGCGGCGGCAAACGCGGCGAAGTAAGCTGATAAAATGGGCAGCCCTCTTGGATGAAAATCCGGAGGGCTGCTTTTTTATGTGCAGGGGAAATTTGCGTGGAGGCTTGAAAAGAAAAAGGAAATGTGATATAATCAATCTGCAAACAGAATAGTGGTTAATATTGGAAACACACACTCCTATGGGATGATAACGAACAACACATCGTCTGCTGATTTGCTATCATTTTAGGGAGGTCTTTTTTTATGCCCAAGAACAAGTTTCAGGATGTTGTGCTGACTGCTATCATGGCGACCATCATGGTCTATGGCATGGTGGTTTACAATGTTGCGCTGGCGACAGGCGGACTAACTGCTGAAAGTTTCCTGCTTGCGCTCTATGAACTGCCCATTATGGTGCCCATTGCCTTTGTGCTGGAGTTTTTTGCCGTCGGGAAAATTGCAAGGAGGCTGGCGCTTACGGTCATGCGGCCGACGGATAGACCGCAGTTCATCACCTATGCCATTTCTATCTGCATCTGCTGTATCATGTGCCCGCTGATGAGTTTGGTCGCGACCATTCTGTTTAAGGATACAAAGACGTTTGCAACATGGGTGCAGACATGGGCGATGAATTTCCCGATGGCAATCTGCTACCAGATGTTTTATTGCGGCCCGCTTGTGCGCCTGATTTTCCGAGCAATTTTCCGCGAAAAGCAGCAGGAAGCCTGATACATTGCGCATTGGCAGCCCTCTTGGATGAAGATCCGGAGGGCTGCTTTTTGTGTGGCGGAAGGGTCTCAAGGGCAAGAAGGTCATTTACATCCACGCGCTGAAGAACGCGCTGCTGCCGGTCATCACGCTGATGGGTCTTCGCATGGGCGGTATGCTGGGCGGATCGGTGTTCGTGATTCCAGGCATGGGGTCGCTGCTGGTGAATGCCATTTCCATGCAGGACATTCCGCTGATTCAAGGGTGCGTGCTGCTGATTGCACTGTTCACCAGCGTCGTCAAGTACGCTGGACACGCTGGCGATTCAGCGGGCGCTGGATGCGGCGGAAGGCAAAGGCGGCGTGGTCGTCGTGCCGGAAGGAACGTACCTGACCAAACAGGTGCAGCTCCGCTCGGACACGATGCTCTGGCTGGACAAAAACGCGGTGCTGCTGGCATCGCAGAATTACGCAACTTATCCGCATGTCGTGCCGTGCGAAAGTCTGGTGGCTGTGCGCAACACCGGGCGGGCGCTGGTCTATGCCGAGCGTGCGCGGAACATCCGCATTTCCGGCGGAGGCGAATTGAACGCAAACGGCCGCTGCCGCTTCAAGGTCAACGACCCAAAGGGCATCAACAAGCTGTACACGTCGCGCCCGGATAACCTCTATATGGCTTGCTGCGAGGATATCCGCGTGTCCGACGTGCGGTTCACCAGCGCCGCCTACTGGACGCTTGTTCCGCTCTCCAGCCGCTTTGTGACGCTGGAGCACCTGATGCTGGACTGCATGAACACCCCCAACCGCGACGGCATTGACCCCGTGGACTGCCACGACCTGAGCGTGCGGCACTGCTGCATTATGGCGGGCGACGACGGCTTCTGCCTGAAAACGGCGGACAGAATGGGCTGCCGGAACATCTTTGCGGAGGACTTGGTCATCCAGTCGCTGGCGAGCGCCATCAAAATTGGCACGGATTCTTACGCGAAGGTAGAGAACGTCACGGTACGGCGCTGCATCCTCAAAAATGTCAACCGATGCGGCATTGCGGTGGAAACCGTCGACGGCGCGGCGATTCGCAATTGCACCTTCGAGGACATTGACATGACGGACTGCGGCGGCCCGATGTACATGACCATCGGGCACAGAAACCGCAAAGCACCGCAGTTTCCGGTGCGAGTGGGGTCGATGGCGCACATCGTATTCCGGCGCATCGGCTATCGCGCACCGTATCTGTTCAGCCGCTGCAAAACGGTCTATGAGAGCCTGTTCATCGGCGACAGCGCGGAGAACAAAATTCGCGATGTGCTGGTGGCGGACTGCGATTTGCTGCTGCCGGGCGGATGCAGGCACGGCGTGGATGCGCCGCAGCCCATCGGGGAGAAGTACCCGGAGTACGACCGGCATGGGCTGTCCTCCGGGGCGGCGTTCACGCTTCGCTTCTGCGAGGATGTGCGCTTTGAGAACAATGTCATTCAGACGGAAAGGCCAGATGTGCGTCCGCTGGTGATGATTCACGATTGCTGAAAGGAGCGGTTTTATGGCATTCAAGCCTCATGGCATCGTCGTGCCGATTGTAACGCCTGTCACGCAGGATGGCAAGTTCAACGAGAAGGCGTATCGCGATTTGATTGAGTATCTGGCAAGCAGCGGGATTCACGGCGTGTTCCCCTTCGGGACGACGGGCGAGTTCTATGCGCATGATATGGGCTTCTACCGCGAAGTGCTGGCGGTGACGAAGGATGCGGTGCACGGGCGCATGGACATCTACGCCGGGGCGAACAATATCACCACGCGCGGCGCGGTGGAAATCGCCAAGGCGGTGGAGCAGGTTGGCGGCATTGATGCGCTGAGCGTCTTGACCCCCATGTTCGTCAGTCAGACGCAGTACGAGGTGTCCGAATACTACCGCGAAATCGCCTCCGAGACGAATCTGCCGATTATCATCTACAACAACCGCCCCAAGACAAACGTCACCGTCGAACCGGCAACCGTTGCCAAGCTGGCGGAAATCGACAACATCATCGGCGTGAAGGATTCCACGGGCGACATGACGAATACGGAAGAGTATCTCCGTCTGACGCGCGGGATGGACAACTTCCACGTCATGATGGGACGCGACACGCTGATTTACGCCGCGCTGTGCTACGGGGCATCGGGTGCGATTGCATCCTGCGCCAACGTTGCGCCGAGGATTGCGGTGGATATCTACGAGAAGTTCCGCGCGGGTGATGCGGCGGGCGCGCTGGATGCGCAGTTCCGCTTCTCCGCCCTGCGAATCGCAACCAACATGGGCACGTTCCCCGTCGTGCTGAAGGAAGCGCTCAAGCTCATCGGACACGACTGCGGCGACTGCGTGAAGCCCATTCAGCCGCTGAACGACGAACAGCGCGCGCGGCTGAAAACTGTCCTCACGGACATGGGGCTGCTGTAAATTGCTTTCCCGCCTGATTCAAACAGGCTGAAAGATAGAATTGCGTAATTAAGGAGGATTTTTGATATGAAGATTGCATTCATTGGTCTGGGCATCATGGGCAAGCCGATGGCGAAGAACCTCATCAAGGCGGGTCATGAGCTGTTTGTGTTTGACCGCAATCCGGCGGCGAACGAGGAAATGAAGGCGGCGGGCGCGAATATCTGCGCTTCTTCTGCTGACACGGTGAAGAACGTTGATTTGGTCATCACCATGCTGCCGAACAGCCCGCAGGTGAAGTCCGTCATGCTGGAAGAGGACAAGCTGGCGGATGCAATGCCCAAGACGGCGGTGTTCATTGACTGCTCGTCCATCAACCCGGTTGCGTCCCGCGAAATCGCGGCGGAGCTGGAAAAGCGCGGCATTGACATGCTGGATGCGCCTGTGTCCGGCGGTCAGTCCAAGGCGATTGACGGCACGCTGTCCTTCATGGTCGGCGGCAAGGAAGAAGTGTTCAACCGCTTCAAGCCCGTTCTGGCGAACATGGGCTCGTCCGTGGTGCTGTGCGGCGGCATCGGCGCGGGCAATGTGACCAAGCTGTGCAACCAGACCATCGTGGCGGTCAACATCGCAGTGCTGGCGGAAGCAATGCAGATGGGTCAGATGTGCGGCGTTGAGCCCCAGAAGATTTTCGAGGCGATTCGCGGCGGCCTGGCAGGTTCTACCGTCATGAACGCGAAAGCGCCGATGATGATGGATCAGAACTTCGAGCCCGGCTTCCGCATTGACCTGCACATCAAGGACTTGAAGAACGTCGTTGATGCGGCGAGCGCGGTGGATGCCCCGATTCCGCTGACGCAGGCGGTGCTGGAGATGATGAAGGTGCTGCACAAGGACGGCTGCGGCGCCTGCGACCATAGCGCGCTGCTGAAGTATTACCAGAAGCTGACCGGCGAAGTGCTGCATCACTAATTCGCTGATAGATTCATTTTCGGCAGGCAGGAAAGATTGCTCCTGCCTGCCGTTTGTGGTATGATGAACCCGATGGAAGAAAGGAGAATCCGCTGATGAAAATGCTCTTTGCGTCCGATTCATTCAAGGGGTCGCTGACGGCGGTGGAAATCTGCGATTTGCTGCAAGAAGCCGCGGCTGACATTTTCCCGGATGCGGAAACGGTGTCGCTGCCTATTGCTGACGGCGGCGAAGGCACGGTGGATGCGCTGCTTTGCGCAATGGGCGGAAAACGGATGACGACGCGTGTGACCGGCCCGCTCTTTGCGCCTGTGGATGCGCAGTGGGGCTTGCTGGGCGACGGACAGACGGCGGTGCTGGAAATGGCGCAGGCGAGCGGCTTGCCGTATGTGCCGGCGGCGCAGCGCGACCCGCGAAAAACAACCAGTTACGGCACGGGCGAGCTGATTGCAGAAGCCGTTCGGTGCGGCGCGAAATCACTGCTGATTGGCATTGGCGGAAGCGCCACGAATGACGGCGGGCTGGGGATGCTCAGCGCCTTGGGTGCGGTGTTCACAGATCGGCAGGGAAAGCCGGTTCCCCCAACAGGCGGGGCGCTGGCGGATGTCTGCCATGCGGATTTTTCCGGGCTGATGCCGGAACTTGCGGATTGCCGCATCACCGTGCTGTGCGACGTGACGAACCCGCTGCTGGGTGCGACGGGCGCGACGTACACCTACGGCCCGCAGAAGGGCGCAACGCCGGAAATCTGCGCGGAACTGGAAGCGGGCATGAAACACTATGCGCAGGTCGTCGAAAACACCATTGGACGCGGTATCGCGGATTTCCCCGGCGCGGGTGCGGCGGGTGGATTGGGCGCGGCGCTGGGCGGCGTGCTGAAGGCGACGCTGAAAAGCGGCATAGACGCGGTGCTGGAGACGGTTCGCTTTGACGAGCAGCTCAAACAGGCGGATTTGGTTGTGACGGGCGAAGGCAGAATAGACGGACAGAGCGTGCAGTTCGGCAAAGTGCCGATTGGCGTGGCGCGGCGGTGCGCGAAGGCGAATGTGCCGGTGCTGTGCATTTGCGGCGGCATCGGCGCGGGCGCGGAAGGGCTGTTCGACGTTTGCGAAAGCACGATTCAGACGACGGTATCAAAACCCATGGCGCTGTCAGAAGCGATTGAAAACGCGCGGACGCTGTATCTGGATGCCGCCAAGCGCCTTTTCCGCGCTGTGCGCATCGGGCAGAAGCTGCACGTTTGACAGGTATTGACGCGCGTGATACAATAACAGCATCAAGCTCGATCAAGGGGAGAAAACGCCATGTTGAAGCTGCTGGTTGTCACGCCGAACCCTACGGTGTATGACGCAACCGTCCGCATTGTGCAGACGACGAAGTTCGATGCCGAGGTCATCCAGACCACGTCGCGGCAGGTGGTGGAGGACGTATCCAAAGCCATGGAGGGCTGCACAGGCATTGTCGTTGCGCGCGGCAATCAGGCGCAGCTGCTCAAAAAGCATGTGGAGTACCCCGTGTCGGAGATCACCTTTTCCGGGCAGGAAATGGCGGGCTTCGTCAAACAGGCGTGCGATTTGATACCGCATAAGCATCCGAAAATCGCCTTCGTCGGCTTCCGGCATATGTATTCCGACGTGGAAAACATCGGTGCGCTGGCGAACGCGGATGTGAAGGTGTATTATGCGGGCAGCTCGGACATGGTCGCGCAGGTGACGCGGAATGCCATCCAGGACGGCGCGGAAGCCATCATCGGCAGCGAAAACGCCTGCAACTATGCCGCGGCGCAGGGGATTACGACGGTGTTCGTTGACAGCTCGGACGAGTGCATCCGCGATGCGCTCCGCCGGGCACGGCTGGCAATGGATGCCATCAAAGTGGAGCAGCGCAGGACGGCGGAGTTCTCCTCCCTACTGAACTACTCCTTTGATGCCATTTTGAAGCTGAATCCCGACGGCGTGATTGAAATTGCAAACACGGTGGCGGAAAACGCGTTCCACTGCACACAGGCACAGCTGGTCGGCAAGCGCTTCACGGAACTGCCGGGCCTGACGCTGACCAGTGCGGTGTTCGAGTCGCTCAAGGAGCGGAAAAACCTGTATTCGCACGTCGTGATGATACAGAAGGAGCGGTATCTGCTCAATATCGCCTGCATTGATGTCAGCGGGCAGAACTTCGGCACAATTCTGTCGCTGTATGCGTTCGGCTCGGTGGATGACATGCAGGAGAGCATCCGCAAAGACCATGTGCAGCAGGGCGATGCCGCAACGCGAAAATTCGGCAAGTTCATCTCCCACGCGCCCAAAATGCGCCTTGCGCTGGAGAATGCGGCAATGTACGCGCAGTACGAGCTGCCGCTGCTGATTTGCGGTGAGCCCGGCACGGAGAAAACGCGTCTGGCAGAGTGCATCCACAACGAGAGTCTGCGGCGCGACAAGCAGTTCATTCAGGCGGATGTGAGCACCCTGCCGATTGCGAATCAAACCGAGCTGCTCTTTGGGCGCGCGACGAGCAACGGGCTTGTATACAATGCGCACAAGGGAACGCTGTACCTGCGGCATGTGGATTTGCTTACGCCCGAAAGCCAGCATCAGCTGCTGAACGTTATTCGCTATGAGCAGTACTACGCGCCGGGGCAGTCCAAGCCGATTTGGGCGTCTATTCGTGTGATTTGCTCAACGAACCGGGATTTGCTGGCCATGGCGAAGGCAGGCGAATTTCTGCTGCCGCTGGCGGACAAACTGAACGACTACCGCATTGATTTGCCGCCCCTGCGCGAATGTCAGCAGGATTTTGCCCAGCTGGTGGAGGAAAACATTGCCTTTGCGCGTGTGCACACGCGGAAACAGGCGACCTTCACGCCCGATGCGCTGAAGCTGCTGATGAGCTACTCGTGGCCGAGCAATCAGCGGGAAATGTCAATTTTCTTCGAGAAGGCGTTTCTGCTGACGCGCACCAACCGCATGGACGCGGATTTTGTGCAGCAGCTGCTGTACCCGGAGCGCGCGGGCAGCGCACCGCAGCAGCAAGTATTGGTCATCAGCAGCGACGAGGAGCGGGAACTGCGCTGTGCCCTCAGTGAGCATCCGAACGACCGGGACGCGGTGCTGAAGCAGCTGGGCATCAGCCGTGCGACGCTGTATCGGCGGATGAAGAAGTACGGGCTGCAGCAGGAAAAATAAAGCTGTTTTGGATTCTCCCGCGCCATCTGCCTGCACTGCTTCCGCACAGGCGTCTGGTCGTTCCGTTTGGCGCAGCACTTTTGCCGCTGACGAACTTCACGTCAGCGGCAGTTTTTTATTCAGCAGGGCGGCTTTAGGCGGCTTTACATCCGCTGTGCTGTTTGTTATAATAGAATAACCAAACAATCGGAGGGCAGCCTATGACCATCGCCATTGTGGATGATGAATTGGAGACGCGCCAGTATATGCAGGACTTGGTGGCGCAGTATCTGGCGGAAACGGGACGTATGGCGCAGCTGGTGTTCTACCCGGATGGGGCGTCGTTTCTCGTCGGGTGCGAGCATCCGGACATTGTGCTGATGGACATTGACATGCCGGGCATGGACGGCCTTTCGACGGCGGAGCAGCTGCGGCGGAGTCACCCGGACGCTATCCTGATTTTCACCACGCGTCTCAGCCAGTGCGCCATCCGCGGCTATGAGGTGGACGCCATCGGCTTTCTGGTCAAGCCGGTGACGCTGCCGGGGCTGACTGTGAAGCTGAACAAGGCGTTCAAGCGGGTGGAGTACCGGCAGTCGAAAATCTGCCTGAAAACGAAAGACAACATCCTGTTCTTGGAGAAAAACGAGATTTACTATGCCGAGGGCAGCAATCACCATGTCATTTATCATACGGCGCAGGGCGAATTCCCCGTCCGCTCGTCCTTGCAGGAGGCGGAGGAACAGTTGGGCGCGGAATTCAGCCGAAGCTCACATTCCTATATCGTCAATCTGGGCTTCGTGACGATGGTCGGAAAGAACGATGTGACGGTTCACGGCGAGGCGATTCCGCTGTCGCGCGCGATGCGCAGGGACTTTCTGAATGCGGTCAACCGCTATTACGGCGTGAGGTGACGAAGATGCTGACGAACTTGGCGAATTATCTGAACAATGATTTGCAACGGTGTACAAAGGGAACATAATAAAAAACTTAATAATGGACTGCCAATCTTACACAAAGTACCGCCCAAACGAGACTACGGGCGGTATTTTTGTATCATGGCGGAGAAAGGAGGAACTTCCCACGGGGGCTTGACTGAAAAGTTGAGCCCCTTTTTTCATGCCGTGTGTCCAGCGAAGCTGGACCACACTAGCCGGTGTAAGTCCGGTCACGGTAATCGCCAGTGAGCCGTGTAGCTAAACTCGGTGCGTTGCAGTAATGCAGGGTACTAAGCGAGTGGATAAAGTAACCTCGGTAAGAGGGGCGAGCAATTATGCAGACCGTAACATAAAGTGAATTCTGCCGTATCGTTAGAAAGGTCTCTGAAAAGAGAGCAAAGGGAAGCTGAACCCTGGGCGTATGGGTGAAAGCCATGGAATGTGTGAAGAAACTGGAAAGCAGCACGGAGGAATCCCTCGGTATATAGGAAACGGTATGTATGAAAAGTGTGGTTCGGAACTGGAGAGACCCTACCCATCACCGAAAGGTAAAAAGAAAGCGTATAAGCTTGGCGAAATCGTATTTCTGATGGGAGGGAGTCGGAGAGGAACATAGTACCGATAATGACTGTGCAAGAAAACGCAGTCTATGGGAAGGTTCCTTGCTTCATTCATGTTTGTAGAGAGGGTAAGAGTGAGAGAATGTCATGCAGACTAACAACTCCAAAGAAAAAGTTCGACAACTTCAAAACAAACTATATCTGACAGCCAAGAAATGTGATAGCCGAAGATTTCATGCACTTTACGATAAGGTATATCGTGATGATGTACTTTTTGAAGCATGGAAACGGGTAAAAGCTAACAAAGGTTCCAGTGGTGTAGATGGTATCGGAATCGAAGATATTGAAGAGATGGGAATTGAAAAATACCTGTCAGAAATCAAATCGGAACTGATGGATGGAAAGTATAAACCATCCCCAGTAAAGCGAGTTATGATACCAAAACCAGACGGAAGTGAAAGACCTCTTGGAATACCAACAGTCAAGGACAGAATTGTGCAGATGGCTACCAAGATAGCAATAGAGCCAGTATTCGAAGCTGACTTTAGAGATTGTTCCTATGGATTCCGACCGAAAAGAAGTGCAAGGCAAGCACTGGAAGTGGTAAGGAAAGCGTGTAACAACAAGGGCTATTATGTAGTAGACGCAGATATTGAGAAGTTCTTTGATAACGTAAACCAAGATAAACTGATGAAACTGGCAGAGCAGAGAATATCAGACCGTAGGATATTGAAGCTGATAAGACAATGGTTAGTATCAGGAGTATTATACGGAAATGTACTGACAATTTCCGAACTGGGAACAAGCCAAGGTTCAGTTATATCTCCGTTATTGGCAAACATCTACTTAAATACACTGGACAGACTGTGGGAAAAGTATGGACTTACTCACGGTATTCTTGTAAGGTACGCAGATGATACAGTCATCATCTGCAAGAATAAGAAAAATGCAAATCACGCACTGAACTTATTGCAGTACATCATGGCAAAACTGGATTTAAAGCTACACCCAGTAAAAACAAAGATTGTCAGCATGTGGGACGGAAAAGAGGGATTTGACTTTCTTGGAATGCACCACAGAAGAATGACAACGGAAACAAGCAAAGGACAATTGTATAAAGAAACTTATCAGTACCCGAGCAGGAAAGCCATGAAGAAGATGAAAGCAGAAATCAAAAAGAATGTAAACGGTCGAAGTCTGTTAGTTGCAAAGGAAGAGGATTTAATAAAGAATCTAAATCCGAAAATCATAGGTTGGAAGAATTATTATTCCACCAAAACAAATGAGACATGGATGCAGGAATTAGACTGGTATATTATCTGCACCTTTACAAGATGGTATAACAAGAAACACCAAAGGTGTAAACATATGTCAAGAGTGGGATTTGTTAGAAATAGCATTTACGAAAAAGGATTAAAGAAAATGGCTAGAGCATGACGTAATGCTGTAGAAAGAAGAATGTCGGAAAGCCGTGTGAGGGAGAACCTCATGCACGGTTTGATGAGGGGCGGATGAAATTTTCATCCGCCTACTCTACAAAAAACAGGAGGTAAATGCTTATGGCAGATGATAAAACCACAAAAACGCCGGA
>ERZ824978.1296-NODE-1296-length-28236-cov-5.741067_pt1 | contig 28236 bp, 29 predicted proteins | sample MGYA00519860_ERZ824978 | MGnify/ENA primary metagenome ERZ824978 (study PRJEB31778, sample SAMEA3449184) | human gut metagenome | biome: human gut; feature: human-associated habitat; material: faeces | place: United Kingdom | collected 2010/2012 ... | reverse complement strand
CTTTCAAAAACGGACGGAAACAGCCCTACATTATGTATTTCGCGCGGGCGTGTGTACGCGCACATGCGTGCATGTGCAGACAAACAGGAAGAAGCATGCACACATAAAGGAATTGCGGCTGCGCACAGAAAAAAACAGGTTGATGAACCGTTCCCGACGAGAAGAAACAACCGAAACACGGTAAAGCTTATCCGCAATCAAGGACATTTTTTTCAAGGAACGGAAAGAAAAGCCTGAAAAAATCCGTTCCTTCCCCCGAAAAAATCCCGGATTTTCCGGATCTGTTCCCCTGGAACGGTCAGTTTTATGTCATCCAAAGAACAAAAATTTTCCAGGAATCGCCGTTTTTTGCCAACCGGAGGACAAGAATTTCCCGAAAACGGCCAGTTCTGCGCCAGCCGGAAGACGAAAAAAATGAACCCGGCGACCATTTTTCTTCGCCCGGCTGGGAAATCCCGACCAAAATTCCTCCCCCGAAAGGCAGAAAATCCGAAAAAAATTTCCGGAAAAACTGGAAACGGAGCTACATGTCCACAAACAGAACCGGGATTTTTCCATGCAGCAGGGCAAATGACGTCACGGAAATCTCGCATCGCAGGGACATTTTTGCACAGGACGGCCCGCATTTTTTATGTTTCCTTGCCGGGAAACGTACGTTCTACCCGGCGGAAACCTACGTTTCCCGACAGGAAAACCTACGGTTTACACACCGGAAACATAGAAAACAGAGAGAAAAAAGAGATTTATTGCCCTAGCATTTCTGAAAAATAGTCCCTTTCCTGAAAGAATCAGCCCTGTCAGCATTCAACTTCTACGGAAAAAGCTGCTGCAAGACCTACAAAAATCATAGAGAATTCCCAAAAATCTACTAACTTAGGCCGCTTTATCAAATGAAACAAACTTATGGCACTAATAAAATCTGTCAGAGGATTTACTCCTCAAATCGGCGAAAACTGTTATCTGGCCGATAACGCCACGATTATTGGCGACGTAGTAATGGGACGCGACTGTAGCGTATGGTTCAATGCCGTACTTCGGGGCGATGTGAACTCCATCCGCATCGGCGACCGGGTGAACATCCAAGACGGCACCGTACTCCACACCTTGTATGAAAAATCGACTGTAGAAATCGGCAACGACGTATCCATCGGCCACAACGTGACACTTCACGGAGCCTGCGTACACGACAATGCCCTGATTGGCATGGGGTCTACCCTACTCGACCACGCTGTAGTGGGAGAAGGAGCCATCGTGGCTGCCGGTGCCCTGGTGTTGGCAAACACCGTCATCGAGCCCCATACCCTCTGGGGAGGTGTTCCGGCCAAGTTCATCAAGAAAGTCGATCCGGCACAAAGCAAGGAACTCAACCAGAAAATTGCCAACGGCTACCTGATGTATGCCTCTTGGTTCAAGGAAGAAGAGGCGAAATAAACACAGCCGGCCCCGCAAGACGCCATGGTAAAAACCGATGGCTTTGCGAGGCCGACTGCTTAATTCCACTATTTATTAGCGGTTATTTCTTTTTCAACTCTTCCAGCAATTCGGCTACATCTTCTTCCCGAGTGGCCCAGCTGGTAGCAATACGTACCACCGTCGTTCCGTCGGCACGTTTTTCCCAGACTTCAAATCCGACGCGCTGCACCAGTCTCTCAAACAAACAGTTTTCGAGCGTGACAAACAACTGGTTACTCTGCGGACGAATGAAAAATGTATAGCCGTATGCCTTCAGACCTTCCACAATCCGCTCCGCCATATCGATGGCATGACGGGCAATTTTCACATACAACCCGTCGGTAAACAGGGTATCGAACTGCAAGCCCAGCAGACGTCCTTTAGCCAACAATACACCCCGCTGCTTGATAATCGTATCAAACTGACGAATCATTCCGGGCTGCGGAATCACCACGGCTTCTCCAAACAACGCTCCTACCTTGGTTCCTCCGATATAGAAAATATCACACAAGGTAGCGATGTCCTTCAAGGTCACATCCGTATCCCGTGCCGCCAGTCCGTAACCCAGACGGGCCCCATCCAAAAACAACGGAATCTTATGCTTGCGGCATACGGCAGACAACGCCTTCAGTTCTTCCAAGGTGTACAGCGTACCGTACTCCGTCGGATGCGAAATATACACCATCCCCGGTGCCACCATGTGGTCCCAGCTCGGGTCCTGATAAAAGGCTGTCACATAACGGTCTACCTCCGCTGCATCCAGTTTTCCTTCGTGGTGAGGCAAAGCCAGCACCTTATGACCTCCCGCTTCCACCGCTCCGGCTTCATGCTGGTTGATGTGACCGGTTACCGCCGCAATCACACCCTCATACGGACGCAACACTGCCGTAATGACCGTGGCATTGGTCTGCGTACCTCCCACCATGAAATGCACTTCCGCCTGCGGACAACCGCATGCCTCTGCAATTTTCCGACGGGCCGAAGCACAATACTCATCCGTGCCGTAACCCGAAGTTTTTTCCATATTCGTCTGACTCAAGCGCTCCAGAATCAGCGGATGCGCTCCTTCCATGTAATCACTCTTAAAATATTGCATATTCGTTTTGTATTTAAATTAAACTTTTCTTTCTTCCAATATCAAACCGACGCCCTTCACGGTCTTCAGCTCCACTGTCTCATCGTTCGCCAGCAATTTGCGCAGACGCGACACGAAGACATCCAGGCTGCGCGAAGCGAAATAATCCTCCTCTGTATTCCACAGACGCGACAAGATAACCTCCCGCCGTACGACCTGCCCCTTGTGCTCGCACAACATACGGAGCAAATCGGCCTCCCGCACCGTCAGCATACGTTCTTCTCCGCCTTTCTGCTTCAAGACTCCACGTGTGGTATCAAACGAAAACAATTGTCCGATGGATACCTCCGGCACCTCATTCTTCTGTACCTGCAGGCCCCGGGTCAGTTTCAACAAGGCCGTGACATGTGCATGCAGTTCCTCGGCCAGAAAAGGCTTTTTGACATAGTTGTTCACACCCAGTTCATAACCTTTCACTACATCTTTCGGCGAAACCCGTCCGGAAGTAAACAAGATGGGGATATGCTCATCTTCTTCCCGGATACGTTTCACCATCTCATACCCGTCCATCACCGGCATCTCGATGTCGGCCACGATGACATCCGGCTGCTCTGCCTTCCACACCTTCAGCCCTTCCTCGCCATTGGCTGCCGTCAGCACTTTATACCCGCCAATCATATCCTCCAGGCCTCCCTGAATGATATAACACAGGTTCGCATCGTCTTCCACTAACAGCAGTTTGATGATCTGTCCTTCCATATTATTGTTCCTCTTTTTTATCGTCCATGGCACTCTCTGGAGGGAAAACCAACGTAAACCGACTGTATTCGCCCTCCATGCTTTCCAGTGTCACCCGCCCGTCGTGTGCCTCCATAATCCGGAGCACATAGTTCAGTCCCAGTCCAAAGCCGGGAGCACCTCCGGAACGGCTGCGCGCACTGGCTTCTGCCCGTTCATATTTCTCAAAAATCTTCCGCTGGTCTTTTAAAGGAATACCGAAGCCATTGTCGGCCACCGTCACACAGACCGTTCCATCCGCTTTCCGTTCCGAAACGAACGTAATCTCCACCGATTCACCCGAATACTTCAAGGCATTGTCTATCAGGTTGCTGAGCGCTTCTTTCAGAAATTCCTCGTCCGCCCAGACCGTTTCTTCCTGCAAATGCCAGACAAACGTCACCGGCTTGGTTGCCTTCGCCTTGTACTTCTCCGCCAAATCCTCCAAAATCGGTCGGAGCAGACAATCCGTCTGCTCTAATTTCAGTGCATGATTCTCCAGTTTGGAAAGTGTCAGCACCTTGTTGGTCAGTGCCAGCAGATGCTCTCCTTCCTCCTTCACAATCCGGAAATACCGTTCCTTCTTTTCCGGCTGTCCGTCTAAACGCCCACTTTCCAGAATCTCCGTTCCCATCAGGATGGAACTCAGCGGCGTCTTCATGTCGTGAATCATGGCATACGAGAAATCCTCCCTCACCTTGGCAATCTTGTCCTGACGGATAATGACCCGTATCTGATACACAATACAGACAATGACCAACGCCATAATCAGCACCGTGGCAATCAGCAGCAGCGTCATACGCTGGAAAATCACCCAATAAGGATTCAGAATCACCCCTTGCAGATAACGAGTATGTGCCATGTCGAGAGCTACCGGTTGCGTTTTCAAATATTTCTGTCCCTCCAGCTTTGCCTGTGGAGAGGATGCCTGCAACACATTCCCCAACGAATCTGTCATACAAGTCGACACCTTGGCCGAGATACCGACCGAGTCCAGCAGGTGGGTATAAATGGAATCCAAACGATGCAAGGACACGTCCATCTTGAACGTATTCAGCACCCCTTCCTGCAGAGCGATAAAGACTGCCGATTCGATGAACTCGCGCGTTTCCGGAGTGGAAGACTGCAGCGTATCGCTGTCCTCCACCTCCTCTTCCAGTTTAAATTGATAAGTATACGTGGAATCCTTCTTCCCATACAATTGCTTCCAGAGGCTCATCCGACAGAAAGTTTCCTGAAGCGCCGCATCCTTGAAAAGCTCATGACTTTGCCGCATGACATTCTCCCGTGTCAGCTTGTAAGTATTGACCAGCCAGACATACTGCAGTTCGACAATCGCAATCAGTCCCACTACCGCAATCCAGCGAATGTGTTTCATCTTCATAACCGTATATTCTTCACGTAAACGAAAGCCGTTAACGTAGCGTTAACCTTGCCTTAACCCAAAAAGCAAAACGGGCTTTTTAGTTTTGCAGTGTCAAAGATAATGAAAGATAAAGACACGAACGATATGAAAAAGTATTTTTTAGTGAGCATCTTGTTACTGTTCGGTACGATGCTCGGCACAGCCACCGCACAAACTATTACAGGAAAAGTCACCGACCCGTCGCACCAGCCCATTGACGGGGCTACGGTCGTACTCCAGACACTCGATTCCGTATTTGTAGAAGCCACCATCACGAATACCGACGGCACCTTTCTGCTGAATCACCAGCCGACACGTTACCGCCTGCTCTTCCAGCACCTGCTGTATGAAACCCTGGAAAAAGAGGGAAGCGGAAGAGATGTCGGTACATTTGTGTTGCAGCCGAAAGACTACGCCCTTCAGGAAGTCGTGGTAGAAGGCGAACGCCCGCTGGTCACCGTGGAAGGCAGCCGTCTGAGCTACGACATGCCGCAGCTGATTTCCCAGCGGCTGGTCACCAATGCGTACGAAGCCCTCAAACAGCTTCCGGGCGTGATTGAACAGAATGACGTACTGACCTTGGCCGGAGCAGGCGGCGTCAGTCTGCTGCTAAACGGCCGTCCCTCGTCCATGACCTACGAACAACTCATCACGCTCTTAAAGGGGATGCCGGCTTCACGCGTGGAAAAAGCGGAAGTGATGTACAGCGCTCCTCCACAGTACCACGTACGCGGGGCCACCATCAACCTCGTGCTGAAAGGATACAAGCCCGGGGAAGGAGGGCTGCAAGGAGAAATCCGCGGTGAATACAAACAGCAGAAGGAAGCCGGCGGCAACGGAGGGGTCACACTGGCCTATACTTCTCCCAAAGTCGACCTGGATTTCATGTACAACCTTCAAAGCAGCTACACCCGCGGTTACATCGACTTCCTCGCTCATCATACGGTGAAAGGACAGGTGTACGACGTGAACCAGGTGACCGAACATACGGGACGCAGCCTGGCACATACCCTGCGGGCCGGAGGAACCTACAAGTTCGATGCCGACAACTCCCTCGAATTGTCGTACACCACCCAGTTCAGCCCTAACAGCCAGCACCACAGCCATTCCAGCGGCAGCATCTCCGAATCGTTCAATGATTCCCGCACACACCATCAGATGCACAACGCCGCCTTGAACTACACCTCCGGATTCGGTTTCCGGGCCGGTGCCGACTATACCAATTTCACCTCAACCGATACCCAAAATTTCTTCGACCAAAGCCCGGAAGAAGTGGAAACCCGTTTCGTCAGCCGTTCCGACCAGCACATCGACCGCTGGAAAATCTATGCCGACCAGAGCCATTCACTGCCGCACGACTGGATGCTGAACTACGGGACTTCCTTTTCCTACGTGCACAACCGGAACATACAAGACTATGACTTGCCGGAAATGCAGGGCCAGAACCTGTACAACCGCATCCGTGAATATACCTACAACGTCTACGCCGGATTCGACAAGCCGTTCAACTCCCAATGGACGCTGAGTGCTTCTGCCACCTTGGAATACTATCAAATGCAGGATTACCGGAAATGGGCCGTCTACCCCACTCTCCAGTTGAATTACATGCCGTCGGCCTCCCACATCCTCCAGCTGTCCTTCAGTTCCGACAAGACCTACCCCGACTACTGGACACTGAGCGGAGCCACCAGCTACCTGAACGGCTACAACGAGAGTGTAGGGAATCCCTTCCTCCGCCCTTACACCGAATATGATGTCGACCTGACCTACATTCTGAAAAGCAAGTACATCTTTCAGGCAAGCTACAGCTATATACCCGACTATTTCATGCAGACCGTCTACCTGAATTCCGACCGCCTGAAAGCCATCTACAACTGGCAAAACTGGGATTACAGCCAAGAGCTCGCTTTTACTGCCATCCTTCCTTTCAAGGTGGGCCACTGGTGGGACAGTCGCCTCACCCTGCAGGCAAGCTTAAAGCACGACAAGGCCAGCGCATACTATGATGCGCCTTTTAACCAACAGCAATGGGTAGGAGTCGGCCAGTGGATAAATACCTTCCAGCTGTGCCGCCGGCCCAACCTGAAAATGGAAGTCACCGCTTTCGGGCAGACCCAGTCCATACAAGGAAGCTACGACATCCAACCGGTAGGCTTCGTGGATGCCGCCTTGCGCTATACCTTTGCCAAAGACAGGGCCATGCTCCAACTGAAAGGCAGTGACATTTTCAACACGATGAACCCCAAGACCAGAGTCCGGAACGGAGCACAGTATCTCGACATGAACACGAAAAGCTACCTGCAGAGTGTCACCCTTTCGTTCAGTTACCGTTTTGGCGGATACAAGAAAAAAGAAGTAAAAGATGTGGATACCTCCCGGTTCGGGAATCATTCTTGAGTTTACTTCCGTAAACCATCTACAAAAAGATTTTTGTCTTACTATAAATTCTTTAAAAAAGATAGTATATTTCTCCTATTTCCTCTTTTTTATTTCCAATTTATGTCTAACTTTGTGAAAACGTCTAAACAAAGTGAAATATGAAAAAGTTATTATCTACACTGATGGTGATAGCCTGTCTGGCGTTCGCCATTCCGGCGCAGGGGCAAATACAATTCGGGCTTAAAGGAGGTTTGAACATCTCCAAGATTTCTCTGACAAAAGAAGTCTTCAACCCAGATAACAGAACAGGATTCTTTGTAGGTCCGACGGCAGAGTTTACATTGCCGCTTTTGGGAGTAGGCATCGACGTCGCAGCCCTTTATAACCAATCGGGTATTGACACAGAAGCCGGAAGTACCACCAGAAAAAGCATCGAAATTCCGATTAACTTGAAATGGAGCATCGGATTCAGCAGCGTAATAGGAGCTTATCTGGCAGTAGGTCCTCAATTTGGATTTAATGTAGGAGACCGCTGGTTCAAGGATATATGCGAGTTCAACAAAAAGACCACCAGCTTGAACGTAGGTGCTGGCTTGAAACTTTTGGGTCATGTACACCTCGGTGCCAACTACAACATCGGTTTGAAAGACAATGGTATCATGGTCAACACTGAAGACGGAAAGTCAGAAGGTTTCAAGAATAACAGCTGGCAAGTATCCATTGCTTATATGTTCTGATTCAATCTGCCAATTATAAAAAGGCCTCTTTTAAAGTGCGTTCAAGCAGCTTTAAAAGAGGTTCTTCTTTTTTATACGAGTCAAACTTATTCTTTATCACAGGGATATACCACTCCCCATTCCTTGCGGAGGGCATCCATCTGCTGCATGAGGCGTAGCGTCTCGGCGTGCGGCATATACGGCGATTCCAGCCAGCCTTTCTCGATGGCTTCCAAAGAGGCATATACCTGGTATTCGTAACCTGTAATCTGCTGCGGAGCTTCGTACACCGCTACCGTCTGATAGTTGGCATCCAAAATTCGAACCGACTGTGGGTTGTTGATATTCTCCACAATCAGATGACCTTTATCGCCCGAAATCACTCCCATACGGTCGGTCACGGCATGAATACTGGCCTGCAAAGCCGCCATCTTTCCATCCTGGAACAGCAAGGTGATGTTTTCCTGTGCATCGACCCCCGTATCGGTCTTCTGACAAACAGAATGTACGGAAGCAATCTCCTTACCGAAATACATGGCGGCAAAGTTGAGCAGATACACTCCCAAGTCCAACAACGCACCTCCCGCCAATTCCGGACGCAGGATGCGTTCTTTCCGGTCAATCACATAGCCCAAATTAGCCGAAAGCATATAAGGCGTACCGATGACTCCTTCTTCCAGCAGTTCCCGAATCTTCAGTGAAAGCGGCATGTAGCGGGTCCAGATAGCTTCGGTCAGGAATACCTTTTTTTCCTCGGCCAGTTTCAGCAGCTCGGCAGCCTGACGGGCATTGGCGGTAAAGGCCTTCTCACACAACACAGGCTTGCCTTTTTCGATACACATACGGGCATTGTCGTAATGCATGGCATGAGGGGTCGCAATGTAAATCAAGTCGACTTCCGGGTCTGAGGCCAGTTCCTCATAACTTCCGTAGGCCTTCGCAAACTCCCACTTGTCGGCAAAAGCCTGTGCCTTCTCCAACGTACGCGAAGCCACGGCATACCGTTTCACTCCTTTCATTCCTCCAAGGGTGGCCGCCATTTTGCAGGCAATTCCGCCACACCCGATAATTCCGATATTGTAAATTTTCATTTTTCATTAAATATTAAAACCAGGACACAAAGCTATAAAAGTTTCAGAAGGGAACCAGCTATGTGAGGGGCTTTTTATACCTTTGCAGTATGAAAAAGTTCGTAGATGTCATCGTTCCGCTGCCCATTGCCAGCCAATATACTTACTCGCTTCCGGAAAGCCTGGAAGAGAGTGTACAACCGGGCTGTCGGGTCATCGTATCCTTCGGTCCGAAGAAGTTTCATACAGCCATCGTAACAAAAGTACATGAAACGGCTCCCGAGGCATACGAGACGAAGGACATTTCGGAAGTACTCGATTCGCGCCCCGTCTTATTGGCCCGTCAGTTCTCTTTCTGGAAATGGCTGGCCGACTATTATCTCTGTACGCTGGGCGATGTGTATAAAGCGGCTCTGCCTTCGGGCATGAAGCTGGAAAGTGAAACGCTGGTGGAATACAACCCGGACTTTGTGGCTTCGGAACCGCTTCCTCCACGGGAACAGCGTATCCTGGACTTGCTCAGCGCCGACCCGGAACAATGTGTCACACAACTGGAGAAGGCCAGTGGGATGAAGAATCTGTTGCCGGTCATCAAGTCGCTGCTGGAGAAAGAAGCCATCTGCATCAAGGAAGAAATCAAGCGGAGCTACAAGCCACGCACGGAAGTACGGGTCCGCCTGACAGAGGCTTTGCAGAACGAACATCACCTGCACATAAAATTTGATATGCTGGCACGGGCTCCCAAACAGCAGGCCATTCTGATGAAATACCTGGAACTGTCGGGATGGAATGCCCAAGGGAAAGACATCCGGGAAGTCAGCAAGAAGCAACTGCTGGAAGCATCCGGACAAACCCAGTCCGTTTTCAAGAATCTGGTAGACAAACAAATACTGGAGACTTATCTGTACGAAATCGGCCGACTGACTGACAAAGAAACCGAAACGGTCCCCGTACATACCCTCAGCCCCGCTCAGCAACGAGCCTTTTACGAAATTCTGACTTGTTTTCAGACCAAGAATGTCTGTCTGCTGCATGGAGTCACGGCCAGTGGCAAGACTGAAATCTATATCCACCTGATAGAAGAAGTGCTGAAAGCCGGCAAGCAGGTACTCTACCTCCTTCCGGAAATTGCCCTCACCACCCAAATCACCGAACGGTTGCGAAGGGTGTTCGGAGCCCGGCTGGGAGTGTATCATTCCAAGTTTCCCGATGCGGAAAGGGTGGAAATCTGGCAGAAACAACTCACCGAGCAAGATTACGACGTGATACTGGGAGTCCGTTCGTCCGTGTTCCTGCCATTCCGGCGACTGGGACTGGTCATCGTGGACGAGGAACATGAAACAAGTTACAAACAGCAAGACCCTGCCCCACGGTATCATGCCCGGAACGCGGCTATCATGCTGGCTTCCATGTACGGAGCCAAGACTTTGCTGGGCACGGCTACTCCCAGTCTGGAAAGTTATTTCCATGCCCGAAACGGAAAATACGGGCTGGTGGAACTGACGGAGCGTCACCAGCAAATCCAGCTGCCTCACATCGAACTGGTGGACATCAAGGAACTGGCCCGGAAGAAACGGATGACAGCCCAATTCTCTCCCCTGCTGTTGCAGAAGATACGGGAAGCCTTGGAGCAAAAGGAGCAGGTCATCCTGTTCCAGAACCGACGGGGCTTCGCGCCGATGATTGAATGTCGCACCTGCGGATGGGTTCCCCGTTGCAAGAACTGCGATGTGAGCCTGACCTACCACAAGGTGCTTCACCAGCTGACGTGCCACTACTGCGGCTATACCTACGCTGTACCCACGGCTTGTCCGGCTTGTGGCGGAGTGGAACTGGTGAATCGGGGCTTCGGAACGGAAAAGATAGAAGACGACATCAAACAGATTTTCCCGGAAGCCCGGGTAGCCCGGATGGACTTGGACACCACCCGTACCCGTACGGCTTACGAACGCATCATCAGCGACTTTGAGGAAGGAAAGACGGATATTCTGATTGGCACGCAGATGATTTCCAAAGGACTCGACTTCGACCGGGTGAGTGTGGTGGGCATCCTGAATGCCGACTCCATGATGAACTATCCCGACTTCCGCTCGTATGAACGGGCTTTCCAACTCATGGCGCAGGTGGCCGGACGGGCCGGACGAAAGAACAAACAGGGACTGGTGGTGCTCCAGACCAAATCGCCGGAGAACCCGCTCATCCACCAGATTATGGCCAACGACTATGCGAATCTGTACCAAGAACAGATGGAAGAACGGAGACTGTTCAAATATCCTCCTTTCTACCGCCTGATTTATGTGTACCTGAAGCACCGCAAAGAAGATATTCTGACGCAGGCAGCCGACCTCATGGCCGCTCGTCTGCGCCAAGGCATGGGCGAACGGATACTGGGACCGGACAAACCGCCGGTGGCCCGGATACAATCGCTCTTCATCCGGAAAATTGTCATCAAGATAGAACAGGAAGCCTCGCTGAGCAAGGTGCGCCGTTACCTGACCCAAGTGCAACGGAGCCTGATTGAAGACGAGCGTTTCCGTTCGCTCATGGTATATTATGATGTAGACCCTACTTAAACCATATCACAATGAAGATAGAATTAGATGTACATACGCACACCATCGCCAGCGGACATGCGTTCAGCAGCCTGCAGGAAATGGCACGGGCAGCTGCCGACAAAGGACTGAAGCTGCTCGGCATCACGGAACATACACCGGGCATCCCCGGAAGCTGCCACTTGATTTACTTCCGCAACCTGCACGTGGTGCCACGGCAGATGTACGGCATCGAACTCCTGCTCGGAGCGGAAATCAACATCCTCGACACAGAAGGTAACCTCGACCTGGACGAGTTTCACATGAACCTGCTGGACCTACGGATTGCGGGGATTCACTCTTTATGCTACACGCCGGGCACTCCCGAAGAGAATACCCATGGCATGATCAAGGCCATTGAAAATCCGTACACGCACATCATCAGCCACCCGGGTGACGGAACCGCCAAACTGATTTTCGAACCGATTGTACAGGCCGCCAAGGCGAATCACACGCTGCTGGAAATCAACAACAGTTCCCTGAAGCCCTGCCGCAAGAAAGTGGAGGCACGTCCCAACAACCTGGAGATACTCCGTCTCTGCAAGCAATACGAAGTGCCGGTCATCCTGGGAAGTGACGCCCACATCTCGTTCGACATCGCTACCTACGACCATGCCCTGGAGCTGGTCAAGGAAACCGAATTTCCGGAGAGCCTCATCCTGAACACCGATGTGGCCCGTTTTAAACAGTATTTACACCTCGACAAATGAAAAAACAACGCATACTTTTTGTCTGTCTCGGCAACATCTGCCGTTCCTCTTCTGCCGAAGAAATCATGCGTACGTTGGTACGTCGGGCAGGAAGAGAAAAAGAGTTTGAAATTGATTCCGCAGGCATCATCGGCTTTCACGAAGGAGAATTGCCGGATGCACGCATGCGGGCACATGCCATCCGCAGAGGCTATGAGCTGACGCACCGTTCTCGTCCGGTACGTACGGAGGATTTCTATCACTTCGATTGGATTCTGGGGATGGACGACCGCAACATCGATGCCCTCCGAGAGAAAGCACCCGATTTGGAGAGCGAACAGAAAATCCATCGCATGACGGAGTTCTGCCGTACCAAGGTCATCGACCATGTACCCGATCCTTACTATGGAGGGGCACAGGGCTTTGAGAATGTGCTCGACATCTTGGAAGATGCCTGTCAAGGACTGCTGGAGCATTTAACAGAGGCTCCCGAGCACAAAGAAACCGCTGAAAAATAACTTGAATCATTTACCTAAACAAAAAATACCATGAACCCAACCATTGCGCCTTTCGCCCGCCCGCTGTATGTGATGACCAAACCGGTCGGAGCGGTCTGCAACCTGGCATGCGACTATTGTTACTACCTGGAAAAGGCGAACTTGTATAAAGACATCTCCAAACACGTGATGAGCGACGAACTGCTGGAAAAGTTCATCCGTGAATACATCAGTTCCCAAACCATGCCACAGGTCCTCTTCACCTGGCACGGAGGAGAAACCCTGATGCGCCCGCTGAGTTTCTACAAACGGGTGATGGAACTGCAACAGAAATATGCCGGTGGACACACCATCGACAACTGCATCCAAACCAACGGTACGTTGCTGAACGATGAATGGTGCGAGTTTTTCCGAAAGAACAACTGGCTGGTAGGCGTATCGATTGACGGTCCACAGGAGTTCCACGACGAGTACCGAAAGAACCGTCAGGGACGCCCGTCATTCGTCAAGGTGATGCAGGGCATTCAACTGCTAAAAAAACATGGAGTGGAATGGAATGCCCTGGCCGTAGTCAACGACTTCAATGCCGACTATCCGCTGGATTTCTATCATTTCTTCAAGGAGATTGACTGCCGCTACATTCAGTTTACTCCGATTGTGGAACGTATCAGTCCCCATGCCGACGGACGCCACCTGGCCAGCCCACTGCAGAAAGGGGAGAAACTGGCTGACTTTTCCGTATCGCCGGAGCAATGGGGAAACTTCCTCTGCACTCTGTTCGATGAATGGGTACGTGAAGACGTGGGCAAATTCTTCATCCAGCTGTTTGACTCTACCCTGGCCAACTGGGTAGGTGTACAACCAGGAGTCTGCACCCTGGCCAAGACCTGCGGACATGCCGGTGTCATGGAGTTCAACGGTGATGTGTATTCCTGCGACCACTTCGTCTTTCCGGAATACAAACTGGGCAACATACACGAGAAGACACTGGTCGAGATGATGTACAGCGACCGCCAGCTCCAGTTCGGACAGATGAAACAAGATGCCCTGCCCCGCCAGTGCAAGGAATGTGAGTTCCTTTTTGCCTGCAACGGCGAGTGCCCCAAGAACCGCTTCACCCATACCGCCGACGGCGAACCGGGATTGAATTATCTGTGCAAGGGATACCATCAGTTCTTCCAGCACGTGGCTCCTTACATGGACTATATGAAAAAAGAATTGCTGGCCGAACGCCCGCCAGCCAATATTATGGAGGCCATCAAAAAGGGAGAGCTTTAAAAGCCCTCCCTTTTTCTATTTCCTATTCCAGCACACCGGCTTCTTTCCAGGTCTGACAAAGATGAGCGGCATCGGCAGCTGCCTGTTCCTCACTCACCTCATATTTACGTACCAGCAAGTCGGTCAATGTGTGCAAGTCAAAATCCTTGTGCGCTACTTCTTTCCACAAATAAGCAGCAGTGGCATTCAGATTCAGCATCTTGTTGAAATCCACATATTCCATACTCTCACCTGTCACGATATACTCTCCGCACATCTCGCGCATTACAAATCCATCTTTTATCCTCATAATCGTATTCTTATCCTAAATTATTCATACAGTCTGCGCCGGATAGCCAGCAGATAACGACGCACAGGCAACAGCCACCTCCAGATTCGGGCCTTCCGCCGTTCAGAAACTGAATTGCAGTCCACTTCTTTTCCGTTTTCCCGAATCACGGCATTCACCTTTCCGATAATGTGGCTACGCTGACATTTTTCCCGTCCGTAGCAGTTTCCGTCACCCATGAAAACAAAAATCTCCCCTTCTATTGCAACCAGCCGGTGAAGAATAAAATGTCCCAGAGTCGATTCAAACAACAGGATATCCCCCACCTGTATGTTTGTAGGAGGCCCTAGTCGCACGCAATCACAATCTCCTTTCAGAAAAGGAAGCATGCTCCGCCCTTTCACTCTGAAAACAGCCTCCTTCCCGGAAGCAATTATCTTACGTATTTCTGAAAAAAGTATCTCGTTGGGTATTATTTTCTTGTTCATCCGTTCATGCTGACTTACCTCGGGCCACAAATGTAACGAAAAAATCCGGAGCAGCTTCTTTTTTTACTACTTTTGTTTCAATCAATCAGAACCCTCACAAATATGATTATAAAAACTTATCAAGTCGCCCGCCACTTGTTCCGTCTGGAACTGCCAGTAGATAAACCGACGGGAGAAAAAATACTGAAAGCGTATGCTCCTTTCGAGACACAAACGGAAGAACCTCCCTTATTTACACTTCACCTCCACTTGTGCCAGGAACTGCCTGTTCCCCCACAGGAACAACTTTTGAAGCATTTTGATCAGGAACTTCCTTTTCTTTGGGTCTTTCAATCGAACATAGGATATACCTTCGGCTTTTCACTGACACCCGGCAAACCGGAAGCATTGGTTTGCGATACCGTGCAACCCACCGAGAAGACGCTCTACTTGTGCGAAACAAGTACTCCCGAACAACTCACGTTCGGCCTTCACAATGCCTTGATGCTGACCTTTACCCGACAGACAGCCCCTTTGGATACGCTGCTGATTCATTCCTCTGTCATTTGCAAAGACCAGCAAGGTTATGCTTTTCTGGGAAAGAGCGGAACAGGAAAAAGTACCCACAGTCGCCTGTGGCTGCAATACATTCCAGGAAGCGAACTTCTGAACGACGACAATCCGGTCATCCGTATCTGTCACGGAACACCAGTCATATTCGGAAGTCCCTGGAGCGGAAAGACTCCCTGCTACAAGAATAAGGAAGTCCCCTTGAAAGCCATTGTCCGGCTCTCACAAGCTCCAGTCAACCACATCACCCGCCTGACAGGCAGCAAAGCATACGCCAGTCTGCTTCCCTCCTGTTCCTCCGTCAAATGGGACTCTTCAATCACCGACTGCATTCATCACACCTTGGAGCAAGTTGTCACACATTGCAAGTTCTATCACCTGCAGTGCCGTCCCGACCAGGAAGCAGCTGTGCTGTGTGCCCAAACCCTGCAAACCAGTTGACACAAAAAAGCCTGTCCGATGCGGATTACCGGACAGGCCTACTTCTCTTCTTCCTTCATGCAACAAGGAATGGCTTCATTCAATCATTTTTCAACAACACATTCTGGATAGCCTCCTTCAGGTTCTTCTTCGGCAAAGCTCCCTGTGCCATCTGCGGAGTACCCGTCATCGGCACGAACAGCAGTGAAGGTACGCTCCGGATACCGAACAGAGCAGCCAATTCTTCTTCCTCGTCTACATTCACTTTATAGATATCCACTTGTCCGGCATATTCATCGGCCAGTTCGTCGAGTACCGGTGCCAGCATCTTGCAAGGCCCGCACCAAGTGGCATAAAAATCAATCAGCGCCGGACGGCTACCGAGGAACTTCCATTCGTTCGGATTGGCTTCATAGTTAGCTACTTTCGTCAAAAAATCTGCTTTGTTCAAATGTACTGCACTCATATTCTTCTGTTTTTAGATTTTACACTTTTATATTTATCTCTGTTATTTATTCTCTGCCCGATAAGGTTTCACAAAACCCTTATACAAAGCCTTGTTTTCACTAGAGGTACCGCATCCCCCCGCCGCACAGCAGGACCAGTTGACCACAGCCATCAGCATCAACAACCCGCCCAATATGATCATCAGGGAGTCGGAGGCATAGATACCATACCCTGCAAACACCGCTCCGGCCAGCAGGCGTATTACCCGGAGCACATCCCAATTGCGAAATAATCTTTTCATTGTCAATACTTTTTTTCTTGGTTTCTGACGCAAATGTACAAGGAAGCAACTACCCGCACAACAGATTTTTCCTATCTTTGTATTGATAAAATCTATTGAACCATGACCTTACAACAGATGGAATACATCGTGGCCCTCGACAAATACCGCCACTTCGTACTTGCCGCCGAAGCCTGCGGGGTGACACAGCCTACCCTCAGTGCAATGATTCAAAAGCTGGAAGAAGAGCTTGATGTCAAGATTTTCAACCGCGACCGAAAGAATATCTCCCCCACCTGCCTCGGAGAAAAGATTATCCGGCAGGCACAGATAGCCCTGAATGAAACCCAGCGCATCAAAGAAGTGGTGGCCGATGAAACAGACCGCATGAACGGCAGCCTGCGCATCGGTGTATTGCCCACGGTTGCCCCCTACCTCGTGCCCGACTTCATTTACCATTTCCGGAAAGCCTATCCCCATGTCAGCCTCTTCATCGATGAAAGAGAGAAAAAAGCATTGCTGCAGGAACTCAAGTACGGCAACCTGGACATGGCCCTCAGCACCTCCCCGGAGGAACCAGATGCCCGCATTCTGGAAATACCGGTCTACACCGAAAAGTTCGTGGCCTACCTTTCCGAACAATGCGACCAAGTCAAGAACTGCCTCGCCAACGGTACCTTGCCTCCGGAACAGATGTGGATATTGAAAGAAGGACACTGCATGCCCCACAGTGGTATGAACTTCTGCCAGAACAAAGACATCGGCAATCACATCTACGAGGCCGGAAGTATTGAGACGCTGATTAAAATCGTAGACCGCAACGGAGGATATACCATCATTCCCGAACTTCACCTCCAATCGCTTACAGAGAAACAGCGGAGCCATATCCTGCCGCTTCAGTTCAACCCACCGGCCCAACGCCGCATTTCCATCCTGATAAAAGAAGATTTTATCCGCGAACGGATGGTCAATGCCGTACTGGATACCCTGAAACGTCTCATTCCCGCCAATATGCTGGAGAAACGACTTGCCACCCATGCCGTCAAGCTGCGGCATACTCCCAACCCTTCTTCCTCAAAGTAGCGGACAAAAAAGAACTGCAAGCTCCGGATTGCTCCAAAAGCCTGCAGTCACTTACCAAGAAAAAGTGTTATTTGTGATAGAATTTCCGCATAGGATAAATCCCTATCGGATAATTTGTCTGGTTTTCAATCTTCCGCACCAGCGAAGGAGTATTTCCACTACAGTCGTACACCAACAAATAGTTCTTATCGGGCCTCACGTTCTCTAGATATACATTGGATACCGCCACATACACATACTGGTTGGTAGGATCGGCAATCACGTTACAGTTCAGGTACTTTCCCTCGGGGGCATCATTCAACACATTGATAAACTCTTCACTCTTCCAAGTCTTTAAAGACAAGCGTTTGACCGTGGTGCTTCCAGCCGCATAATACAGATAATCTCCTGCCAGCGTAACCCCGGAAGTGTTGAAGAACTCGGCAGAAATATCCTCCGAAATCTTTTTGCTCTTGGTCACCTTCCACTCATCCAAGTCGACAAACTGGAGATAACTGTTCTTCTCTCCTTTTCTACCGCAAGTCGCCAGTACAATTTCCCGTTCACCGGTCTGGAACAACCCACTGATAAATTCTCCTTTCAAATCGGGCAACACCCGGCTCACCTTATTCATCCCTTTTGAAATTTCCAACAGACGGGTAGACTCCCAGAAGCCTCCTCCCCCGCAATACAGGCAATCGCCAACTCGAAGAATACCACGAGTGCTGGCTACCTTTTCAACAGTGTTTCCTTGATTTCCGAAATGAAACGCTCCTTCTACCACATTCACTTCGCCGGTCGTGCTGTCAAAGCGGAAGAATCCCTGCCCTTCCGAGAAAAAAATATTTTTTTCATCCAATACCGCAATATTTTCAAAAGGGATAGACAAACTGATTAACTCATCCTCGTCCTTGCTTCCTTCCGGGCGCTTGAACTTCAGATCATCCAGTTTGTAAGCTTTCTCACGTTTCAAGGTCACAGCATCTGCCACAACCAACACTCCATCGCCTTCTTCTCCATTGGGGGCATACATCCCGTCACTAAGAATGTAAAGTTTGCCATTATACATCCACATATCCTGTACTTCGTTACCCAGCGCCGTCCCGTTCACCTTGCGGTACACTCCTTCTTCCACCGTGCCATCGGGAGCCAGATAAGTAATGGAACTGTTTTCAATGGCACGTGCCCCCTGGTTCAGAATCAAAACGCCGTCCGGACGGGCATACCCATCCAAATACACAATTTCTCCCGTACCCTCAGAAGGAGTCTCGGCCGGTGGCTGTTCCAATTTCTGTTCTTCCTTACACCCGGGAAGCATACCCATGCCCACACAGGACATCCATACGATATAAAAAATTTGTTTTCTCATCTTTTCATCCTTTCATCAGTTATTATTCGGCACAAAGAAGAAACCTGCCGGGAAATGCGTATAATTCTCATATTTGGCTGCCGGAGCTTCTTTACTGGCTGCAAAATCAAAATCCCAAATCTGGTTTCTGGTGAACTGCGCGTACCCCTTGATGGTATTGGCATACACATGCCCGGTCACAGGATGTACCGCCAGTCCATTGTACAGCATGACCGCATCGTCATCCAGGGCGTTCAGGTCACAAACCTGTTCTTCCGCCTCCAGCCCGGATGCCGCATTCAACTGCGGACTGTCATCAAAAGGCAACCGGTATACGGTGGTACGGTCGGCATAATAAATATCATTGCCCTTGACCGCAAAAGAGCCCCCCGAAGAACCCACGTAAGGCTTGATACTGATTTGCCGCTGAATCATCTTCCGGGTGGAAAGATTAAACCTGTTGATGGAAGACTTGCCCAAGCCGAATCCCATCACCCACAGTTCACCGTTGCCTGCCGCTTTCACCCCCAGTGTCTCGTTAATCTGAGGAGAGAGTGTATAGGGGAAATTAATCTTACGTGCCTCTTCCTGGTCGGGAGAAATCTCGATAATTCCTCCAATTTTTCCCGTTCTGTACGTATAGACTTTTCCGTTCATCACTACGAACTGGCTCTTCGGCGCTTTTTCCGTTCCCTTCACCAGCTTCATTTCCTTGGTTTTCAGGTTCAGGCAATACACTCCCGTGTTGTCACGCAGATACACATGCGCCTCATCCAGCACGGCAATGTGCGTGGGCCAGTCAATGCCGGGCAAATCCGCCTTGCTCAATGCCTTCTCTTTCTTCAAGGTCTTGGCATCCATCACAATCAGCATGCCGTCGTTTTCAAATTTCGTACCGACAGGATTCTCATTACCGTTCTGCGTGATGACATAAATCTTACCGTCGTGAAAAGCCATATCCTGTGCCACATTTCCCAGTTCCGTACCGTTGACCGCCTTATACGCATCTCCTACCACATACCCTTCGGGGGTGATGTAAGTGAGCGAACCATTCTCGGTCGTCATGTTTCCTTCGTTCAGCACAAAAACTCCTTTCGGGTCGGAAAACGAATTCAGGCAATAAAATTCCACCGCTTTCGTTACTTCCTTGTCATCTTCGCCCACCGCCTTCAGCGTAATTTTTGCTTTCTGCACCGCCTCAGCCGAAGCCTTCACCGTGACAGTGCCCGCCTTCTCATCCACTTCGGCTGTCCAGCCTTCCGGCACGTCTGCCACGGCAACCGATTTCACATGCTCTGCCGCATATTTCAGTTTGCACTCTGCACCTGGAGCCAGCATTACCGGACGATCGGCTTCCAATTCTGTCTTCAACTCAAAAGAAGCCGCCGAACCAGAAGGAGGGGTATCTCCATTTCCTGGCCCTTTCTCTTTACTACAACTGCCTGCCAGCAAAGCCACCGCTAGTAAAAACACAGCACCGACATGCTTCACATTAAATAAGTCTTTTAGTTTCATGTTACTTTAGGTTTAAAATAGAATGTATGTTAAGTTGATTAGTTTTTCAGCAGATGCAAGTCTTCCACCCCCATCACTTCCGTAGAGCACTCTCCCAGCCAGCCGTTCACCTGATGCACTCCGGTATAGATTTTCACGAAATCCACGCCCGGCAGATGCATCGCCTTCCCGTGGGCATCCACTGCCCAGTCGATGTCGATGCAGGCTCCCTCCGTATCGTTCACGGCATTGTCGGCATAACCGTAGGCAAAACTGAACAGCACGAAATAAGGCGCTTCTTCCGTTCCGTGGTTCAGTCCGTTCTGCGGCAGACGAGTTCCCTTGAACGTCAGCTTGTCCGACTGAATCCACTGCGGGAAATACGGCTGGCGATGATACTCGTTCTTGGGCAGATACCCTTCGCCCCCCTTGTTGTCCGTCCAGCGGATGTATTGCGCCTCTTCTTCCTGCGTCTTCGGCTCCGCTTTCGGCTTATAGTACGTAATCTCGTAATCGGAATAGCAATGCAGGTCGTTCCCTACCGCCTTCGCTTCGGTATACCACGGTTCCATCTCTCCTTTCTGGGCACTGCCCTGAATCTCGTACCACTCGTCGGCATCCGGCTTGCCGTTGCCATTCTTGTCGTAGGCCACCAGAATCACACCGGGCTCATAACTTCCTCCTTTAGCCGTACCGCTGGTAGCCGCCGAAGAATTGCCGTTGAAGGCATTGCCCAACACCCGAAAATCCCGGCTGCCCGGCTTGTTCTCGATGGTATGGTCGAAACCGACTACCACATAACCGCCGAAGCCTCCCAGCGAAACCAATCCTCGTTTGTTGTTTCCGATAAGTTCCAGCACTTTCTGGTTCATGGTTTCCTGCGTGTCGCCCTTCTTAAACTCTGGCAACACATTGACAAACTGCCCCGGACAGGGCACAAACTCCAGTACCTTCGTAATGTAAGGAGTAGCCGGCACTTCCGGCTCTTTCTCCACCGGGTCCTCTTTCTCACTGCGACAAGCCGAAAAAAGGCCCCCGCATAGCAGTATCATCCACAGAAGACGGTCTGCCAGACAAATGATTTTTTTCTTCATATTTTATTTATAATTATCACAAGGTTTCCTTTTCGTATTCTTAATAGAAGTCTGCCGAAGTAAAGGCAAAATGCGCCGGAATATCCCCGGTACGCACCTTCCATTTCAACTTTCCTTCGGGAGAGAAACAATACAAATAACCGGGAGTCACATAGTTGGTGGCATCCGACACGAAAATCTCCTTGGTCTCCGGATTCACCCCAAGCCCGTAAGGAATGCTGATATCCTTCTCCGTGCCGTCCGTGATGAAATTCCGGGGAAGAATCTCCCGTTTTCGGGTGTCGTACAACGTGTACCGGATTTCATTTTTTCCCGACACATAGCTCCATTCCACACTAATCAGGTACAGTTCGTCGCCGTCCATGCACATCTCGCTGGCTGCCACTCCCAACCGGCCCACCACCCGCTGTGCCTCCGGGTCGATGACAAACACGTCCGACTTCGTGCCGTAATAGTCCCCACGGGAACTGACGTAAATCAGTCCGTCGGGCGCCAGCTTCATCCGATGCAGGTTGATGGCCACATCAATGGTATTCACCACCTCGAACGTACCCAAATCGACCACCGACACCGTGCGGTCGTAATTAGGGAAACGGTAACCTCCCGAATTGGCCACATACAGCAGCCCGTCCTTGATGACCATTTCCTCCGGCTGGTAGCCCACCACCACCTCCCGGGTGATTTGCAGAGTATTCACATCAAACTCCACAATCTTTCCCGGACGGGCATTGGGATCAATCTGTACCGGACCGGCATACGAACTCACGTAAGCCTTGTCGCCTGCAAAAACGATGTAGCGGCAGTTGGTGACATTCACACTGCCGATGTGCTGTGCCGTACGCACATCCATCACCTCCACATAGTGCGAACAGTTGATGACCGCATACAGCCGGTTGCCATACACCTGCAGGTCGTTGCCCACATCGCCCAGTTCCTTCACTACCTCCGGGTTCCGTTCCGGATAAATATTGCGGGTGTAGAAACCGCTCCGGAAATCCAGAAAATCGAGGGTACACTTGTTGCTTCCCATGTTGCCCTCGTTCAGGACAAACATTCCCTTTATCTCATGCGGACTGCCCGGACGACTGACGGCCTCACTTTCCGAACGAAGCACCGGAAGGTCTTCCCGGCAAGCCAGACACAGGAACAGACAAACCGCCACCCACAGATATCTTAAAAATCTACGTTTCATAAGTCTCAAAAGCTATATTGCACGATACACTTGAAATTGATTCCCGGCATGGGATAACACGTCACCACCTCATACTGCTGGTTGAACAGGTTGTTCACTTCCAGCGTCACCTTCAGCTCACCCGGCCCCCAGTCCAGCCGACGGGCCACCGAGAAGTCACTCGTGTACCACGGCTGCTGGTAGTTGACCGGGATATTGGCTTGCGAGGTGTATCGCTCGCCAGTATAAATAAAGCTATAGTTGGTTTCCCATTTTCTCCAGTTGAGATTAAGCACCGCCGAACCGCTGTGCCAGGGGATATAGGGAATCTGTCCCCCGTAAAACTCCGCCGTAGGGTCGGTAAAATCCTGTGCCTTCTGGTAAGTATAGTTCACCCGGGCCGTCAGCATCGTATGTCGAGCGTACTGCCACACACTCTGCAACGCCGCATCCACACCCCGGATTTCCACCCGTCCCAGATTCACCATCGTCCAACGGAAGAAGTTGGAAGTCGGAGTAGCCACAATCTTGTTCTCCACCTCATTGTAGTACGCATCCACCTGCAGCTCCAGGTGACGCAGCCAGCTGCCGGTCCACGACTTGCCGTAAGTGAACCCCACGTTAAACTGGTTCGTGAACTCCGGCTTCAAATCCACGTTGCCGATAAAAGTATAATACAAATCATTCAGCGTAGGCATCCGGAAAATCCGCTTGTAAAAAGCCCGCAGGTGAAAATCTTCCTTCTGAAAAGGCCGATAGGAAGCAATCAGCGCAGGTGTCCACTCCCGCTTGTGGGGAGCCGCCCTTCCGGAGCCCTCCACCCGCTCCTGCACGAACGTGCCCAGCAGACTGCCCTGCAACTTGAGTCCGTGATAATCCAAGGCCGAAGCCACAGCCACCATTTCCGTATGCCGGCGAGGATAGGCAAAATCCGTCAGGTCGGCATTCAGCAGATTGAACTGGTAATCCGCCGACAGACTGACCTCCCAGAAAGGGGTCAGCGCCCAGCGGTTGGCCAAAGAGGCATACCCCTCCTGCTGGTAATAATGATTGTTGGTATACATCAGCGACTCATCCTTGTGCGGATCGGCCAGGTAATGCAAGTAATCATACGCATATTTCACGTGCGCCATCAGGCTGTACCAGTCGGTCACATCCTTCTTGAACGCCACCTGTGTAAAGAAATTCGTATCCCACTGGCGGTCCTCGTGCGAGAACTTGTTGCGGACAATCGCTCCCGGGTATCCCCGTTCCGAACGATACAAGTACGACTTCGCCCGCCAATAGCCCCGCGGCAGCTTTCCGTAAAAGCCCCCTTCCACCCGCAACGCATTCACATCGCCGTTCTGCCGCACGGCAGTGGTGTCATACCCGTCCTGCTTGCGGTAGGAAAATTTGTATTTTCCCGTGGTGTACAAGTATTCCGCACTCCACGACGTGCTCACTTGCTCCGTCAGCTTCCGCTCCCACAGCAAGGAAGGATTGGCCAGCCCGAACGAACCCGTCTTGAAAGTCGCCTTGACATGCTGCAATTCTTTTCCGGAAAACACAGGCACCCGAGACTGCAAATAAATGGAACCTGCCGAACCGAAATCCTTGGCCGGCTGGAAAATGGCACTCTTCTGTCCGTTGTACAAGGTGACAGACTCCATGTTGTCGAGCGAGAAACGTCCCAAATCGACCGTCCCGTTCTGGGCATTGCCCAGCTCCACGCCATCGTAGAACACCCCCACATGGTTCGTACCCATGCTCCGGATGTTGACCGTCTTCAGACCGCCCACGCCGCCATAGTCCTTTATCTGCAAACCCGAGAAATACCTCAGGGCATCTGCCACGCTGTGCGATGACAACCGACTGAGCTGTTCACCCGCCAGTTGCTGCACGGGTATCACTTCCTTGGGCAACGCACGTACCGTGACCACCACTTCGTCCAAGTGCTGCAAGCTGTCGAGCCTGCTCTGCGCACGAAGAGTCACAGTATTCCCAAGGCATAGAATACCCCACAGCATGACAGACAGAAACTTCCGTCTACCCATACTTTTTTCCGTACTAATTGAAAATCCAAATCGTTTTAACCACCTAATCCCACGAGCGTGGTTAACATGTATGATGGCAGGTCTTCTGACTTACTCCCCTCCTGGAGCCTTCCCGATTGTGTTCAGTCATCAGTGGCATGAGTCTTTTCCAGCAGGTTGAATGGAGCTTACAGCAGCGGGACTGTTCAGGACTTGCACCTGATTCCCTTTTCATCCGAGGGCCTGAACAGACACTCGGAACCATTCCGATGCAAAGATAAGACAATTTGACAAATTTTTCTTATAAAACGGACAAAATATTTTATCTTGTTAAAAAACGTTCCTTTTATTGCCTGTCTATCTTATTATTCGTATTTTAGCGAACAATAAATAGAGAAAAAGCTTATGACCGATAAAAAATACACAGAAGAGCAAGAACGGATAGCCCGGTTTGCCAAAGCAATGGGCCATCCTGCCCGCATGGCCATCCTGCAATTCCTGATACAACAGGAGAGCTGTTTCTTCGGCGACATCCACGATGAACTGCCGATAGCCAAGGCCACGGTTTCGCAGCACTTGAAAGAACTGAAAGAAGCCGGACTGATTCAAGGCGAAATCGAGCCACCCAAGGTAAAGTATTGCATCCACAAGGAAAACTGGGCACTGGCTCAGAAGATGTTTACCGACTTCTTCGGACAACCTATCTGCAAGAAAAAGGGCTGCTGCTAAGCAAGCTCTTTTGTACCTTAAATACAAGGCTCCCATCATACAAGCAAAGTCGTCCCCAAAACGACCTCAACGTGAAACTGACGAAGGCAGACGACCGCATGGGAATCACTTACACGCAAAGCCAAAAACGTCCCGACGAAGAAAGGCTTTCTTTCCGGCATTATCTACGTTTCCCACCTGGGAAACCTAGGTTTCACTACTGAAAAACATACGGTTCAGCCGCGGAAAACGAACGTTTTCAAACTAGGAAACGTAAAAATCTACCGGACGTTTCTCTGAAAGCATCCTGCCATTTCCGGGAAATATCCCTATTCCTTGCACCGCAAAAGCCGGAAAACGGCTGCACATCGGTCTCAATGGCCTGTCGCATGCTACCGGCACACATCAGCTTTCATCGAATCCAAGTTTTGCCACGTCTGCGGCGATATACATGACAATATGTCAACAAAATGGACTTTTTGTCGGTATTCATCTATTTACAGGTGACAATTTGTTACTATTTTCTACACGGTACACAAAAGTCATAATTCCCAGCAAGCGAAGCGGAGAATGTAACCATCTTATAATAAGGAAGTTATCAAAAATATTCACAAAAAAGGCAGCTATGGCACCCGTTTGTGGCACAGCCTTTGCAAATAGAGAAGTGAACTTGAACTTCAAGAAGTTGAAAGACCTCAAGGAGTTCGGGTTCAGAAACAAATTGATAATAAAAAAATAAAATATAGGAGATTACAACTATGATGCCGACTAGAAAATATTACAATCAGAACTGGTTACCAAGTATCTTTAATGATTTCTTTGATAACGATTGGATGGTAAAAGCTAACGCTACTGCCCCTGCAATCAATGTAGTGGAAAGCGACAAAGACTACAAGGTAGAAGTTGCAGTTCCGGGAATGACGAAGAACGATTTCAACATCCATCTGGGTGAAGACAACGAACTGGTTATTTCCATGGAAAAGAAGAGCGAAAACAACGAAAAGGACAAAGAAAACAAGAAGTACTTGCGTCGCGAGTTCTCTTACTCAAAATTCCAACAGTCACTCTATTTGCCTGACAATGTAGATAAAGACAAAATCAGTGCAAACGTGGCAGATGGTGTATTGACAATTGATTTGCCGAAGTATTCTGAAGAAGAAAAAGCAAAAGTAAACCGTGTGATTGAGATACATTAATCATAACAATTAATTGAAAAACTCTCGTCTGCACTTCCCTGCGGGCGAGAGTTTTTTATTCTGGAACCCACTAAAAACGATTGATATATGGCATTTATTGATTACTATAAAATATTGGGTGTTGACCGTAATGCCACACAGGATGAAATCAAGCAGGCCTACCGGAAGCTGGCAAAGAAATACCATCCTGACCTGAACAAGGATGACCCATCGGCGGAAGGAAAGTTCCAGCAGGTGAATGAAGCCCATGAAGTATTGAGCGATCCGGAAAAGCGAAAGAAATACGATGAATATGGGGAACACTGGAAACACGCTGATGAATTCAAGCAGGAACGTGAAGCATACAGTCGGGCCCAGCAGGAGAACGGTGGCTCAGGCTACTGGTACTCCATGAATGGCGACGAGTTCAGCGGAGGATTCGGAGGAGCAGGCGCAAGCGGTTTCTCAGACTTCTTCGAACAACTCTTCGGACACAGAAGCGGTGGCCGTGGAGGATACAGCATGCGGGCCAAGGGTGGCGACATAGAGGCCCAGATGCATCTGTCACTCAGTGAAGCATACGTCACCCACAAGCAGACGTTCAGCGTCAACGGTGAGAACATCCGTATCACCGTCCCGGCGGGAGTAGCCGACGGGCAGACCATCCGGCTGAAAGGCTACGGAGAGAAGGGCATGAACGGAGCTGAAAACGGTGACTTGTACATCACTTTCGTGATTGACAAGGATGCTACTTTTGAACGGGAAGGCGATGACCTTTATACCCACGTGGATGTCGACTTGTACACCGCCGTACTGGGTGGAGAAGTACAGGTAAGAACCATGGACGGTATGGTCCGGCTGAAAGTAAAACCGGGCACACAGAACGGTACGCAGGTACGTTTGAGAGGCAAAGGATTCCCGGTCTACAAACAACCCGGTCAGTTTGGCGACATGATTGTAACGTACAACGTGAAGATACCGACTTCATTGACCGAAAAACAGAAAGATTTGTTCAACCAGTTGCGCGCTGCCAGCTGATAAGATATAAGCAACCCCGTAGGAGGTTTCCGCAAATGCGGAGGCCTCCTACGGGGTTTTTTGTGTGGATATGAGATATCACTACTCATTGGAATAAACCACAGAGGCGAAAACACGGTTGTTTTCATCCTTTGCTATCAGATAGGCCAGACTCCATAGTTGGCAGTGTGCCGTTAAGTCAGTCTTTATATAGATTGACAATTCGTATGGAATCGTTTCCATATTCCACTGTATATTAAATACAGTATGGCTAAATCGAAAGCAGATGGCCACCTTATTTGATAGAGATGTCAAAACAATTGGTAAGCATATTCACAATGCCATGCATGAAGAATTAGAGGGTCAAGTGGTAGTCGCAAAATTTGCGACCACCACTCAGCATGGTGCTATGTCTGGGAAAACACAGACTCAACATTTCCTCGACAAGAACGGTATCCTATACGATGAAAATGGCAACAAGAGAATAGCAGATTATACACTTGTGGCACTTACAATCATGATTGCCGAATCCAGAATTGAGGAAAAAGAAATGATGGTTAGCATTATCATGAACTGTATCTGAAAAATTATAATAGCCTTAAATATGTGGATAGTGTTGCTTTCGACTACCTATAAAAACAAAAAAAACTCATAATCAAGCGATTACAAGGTATTCTTTGTACTCGAAGCGGGACTTGAACCCGCACAGCCATTACTGGCCAAGGGATTTTAAGTCCCTCGTGTCTACCGATTCCACCATTCGAGCATCCT
>ERZ824978.1242-NODE-1242-length-29168-cov-3.057054_pt1 | contig 29168 bp, 29 predicted proteins | sample MGYA00519860_ERZ824978 | MGnify/ENA primary metagenome ERZ824978 (study PRJEB31778, sample SAMEA3449184) | human gut metagenome | biome: human gut; feature: human-associated habitat; material: faeces | place: United Kingdom | collected 2010/2012 ... | reverse complement strand
GTAAACGTCCGAAATCGCGACCAGCTCCGCATCCTTTACGCGGGAAACCAGATTGTTCGCATGGAGCTTGCCGATACGGCCCGCGCCGATGATGCCAATTCTCAATTTCTTGCTCATAGGGTCATTCTCCTTTATTTAAGATTTATTCAATACTTGCGCGCATCTTTAACATGATTCAGGTGATCCTGATACGCCGCGCGGTTGCTTTCGAGTTCCGAAACCTCCGCCGAACCCACGCGCCACCACGAACCGTAGCCATCCGTCATGGATTTGGGCAGCACCTTGATATCGAACAGCACCGGAACGTCATGAATGCCCTTCGATTCCTCGATCGCCTTTTCGAGCTCGTCCATCGTGCGAATGGAATAGCCCACCGCGCCATATGCGCGCGCGATTGCGGCGAAATCGACGTTCATGAATTTGCCGTCGTGCCTGCCGGTTTCGGGATTTCTGTATCTCAGTTCCGTGCAGAGCGACGCGTTGCCCTGACCGTTCTGGAGATTGTTGATGCAGCCGAAGCTCTCATTGTCGAACAGGCAAATATTGATCTTCTTATGCTCCTGAATCGCGGTCACGAGCTCGGAATGCAGCATGATAAAGCTGCCGTCGCCGACCATCGCGTAAACTTCCTTCTCGTCTCCGATCGCAAGCTTCACGCCGAGAGCGCCGGAAATTTCATAGCCCATGCACGAATAGCCGTATTCCATATTATAGGTATCCGGCGTTTTCGCGCGCCACATCCGCTGCATACAGCCCGGAAGCGAGCCCGCCGCCGCAATCACTGACGCGTCCGGCGCAATCAGGCGATTGATCGCCGCCAGCACGCGCGTCTGCGTAAGGCTTGCGTCCATGTCCTTCGCGTAATCGAATGCGGAATGCGCGTTCGCATCGTTGATCTCCGGCACGTAGCCTTCGCCGAACTCGATGCCCGCGAGTCGGTCGTATTCCTTCTTCCAGTCCTCGATCGCCCTCTCGATTTCGCCGTGATAGCCGGTCTTATAGCCGGTCAGCGCCGTTTCGAGCTTCTCAAGCGCATCGCGCGCGTCGGCGATCACCGGCGTCGCATCCATCTTGTACGCCTGGAATTCGGAAACGTTGATGTTGACGAACTTCGCATCCTCTCGGAACAGCCATTTCGACGAGGTCGTAAAGTCGGTATAGCGCGTGCCGACGCCGATCACGCAATCGGCTTCCTTCGCGATTTCATTCGCCGCCGAGCAGCCGGTAACGCCCAAACCGCCCAGATTCAGCGGATGATCCCATTCGATCGCGCTTCTGCCCGCCTGCGTTTCGCCGAACGGAATGCCATAGGCTTCCGCAAAGCGCTTAAACGCCGCGTGCGCCTCGGAATAGCGAACGCCGCCGCCGCAGATCAGCATCGGCTTTTTCGCGCCGCGAATGACCTCCGCCGCCTTGCGGATTGCGATTTCCGTTGCCGGCCGGCGCTCGATCTGCCAGACGCGCTTTGCAAAAAACGTCTCCGGATAATCGTACGCTTCGCCCTCCACATCCTGCGGAAGCGCGATGCAGACCGCGCCCGTGTCCGCCGGATCCGTGAGCACTCTAAACGCATTCAGCATTGCGCTCATCAGCTGCTCGGGGCGCACGATGCGGTCGAAATACCGGCACACCGGACGGAACGCATCGTTCGTGGAAATGGAAAGATCGTTCGTCTGCTCAATCTGCTGCAGCACCGGATCGGGCTGGCGGCACGCGTACACGTCGCCGGGCAGAATGAGAATCGGAATGTTGTTCGCCGTCGCAGTCGCGGCCGCCGTAACCATATTCGCCGCGCCCGGGCCGACCGACGACGTGACCGCCATGATCTGCTTGCGCTTCATATGCTTGGCAAATGCGACGGCGACGTGCGCCTGTCCCTGTTCGTTTTTGCCCTGATAAACCTCGAGACGGCGGCGTTCCTGCGCAAGCGCCTGCCCGAGGCCTACGACGTTGCCGTGGCCCGGCAGCATGAACACGCCGCGAACGAACGGCTGCTCGGTATCGTCATAGGCGACAAACTGGTTCTCCAGAAAGCGAACCAGCGCCTGCGCCATCGTAAGTCGAATCGTTTTCATTCGGATTCCTCCATCCTGAAAATATGGTCGTTTGCATCCGGCTGCCAGAGCCATTCATGCTCCGGATCGTCGATGCGCGTCTTTTCCCAGGGATTGTCCGGCAAATGGCGAATGCCCCACATATAGCACATCGCATAGCCCGGCGCCGTCACCTGCGAATGGAAGCTGTGATTGATCACGAGGCATCCGTTATGGCGGGTATGATAGACCTGTCCGTTGGCAAAGCCCGCGCCGAAGCCCTGCGGATAGTCAAAGCGATAGAAATCCACCTCCGGCTGCGGATGATGATGCGGCGGATAGCTCGACCATTTGCCCGGCGCATTCAGCACCTCACCCAGCACCATATTCGACCACGGCGCGGATTCATAATCGAAGAACGTCTTGATCTCGCGGCGCATACAGCCCATGAGCTCGCCGTGATTGCCGGCGTGCTGCAAAAGCATATTGTCCTTGGTGTACATTTTTGCATCGAACACGCGGTCGTTGTCCGTCTTCTGAACATAAATCTCCGCGTGCGTAATCGCGCGCAGCTCAATGTGCGTGCCCTTGCAGACGTGCAGGCAGTACGCGTCGTAATGGAACGTATCCGGACGCTCGGCGACCAGGGATTCGCCGTTCCATTTGAATTCAATTTTGCCCTCCAGCAGATCGAGCGCAACTTCCTTTTCCGGCTCGTCGATCGCGAACGCGTCGCCCGGCTCGAGAATCAGAAGCCCAACGTCCAGACCGGTGTTCGCGTCGGTCGATCCCATCGTCAGGTACGCGTTATAGCCGCGCACGGGCTTGTAATCCATATACATGTCGCTTTCCTCCGATTAAAGCCCGGTGTGCTCGCGAATGAACGCGCGCGCCTTCATCGCGTATTCGAGCGGATTCGCCTTTTCAGGATCCTGCTCCGCCTCAACGAGCAGCCAGCCCTCGTAATGCGCGTCGGCAAGGAGCTTGAAGATCGGATCAAAATCCACGCAGCCGTCGCCCGGAACGGTAAACGCGCCGTTACGAACCGCCGTTAAGAAGCTCCAGCCCTCGGGCGCAACCCGATCGACCACCGCGCGGCGCATATCCTTCAGATGCACATGACCCACTCGGGAAACGTACTTCTTCAGAACGCTCAGCGGATCCTCGCCGGCGAACGTGAAATGACCGGTATCGTAGCACAGGAACACGCATTCCGGATCGGTGTTCGCGAGCATCCGGTCGGTCTCCTCCGCCGTCTGAACCACCGTGCCCATGTGATGATGATAGCACAGCTTGAATCCGCGATCCTTCGCAATTCTGCCCAGGCGATTGAGCCCCGCGCAGAAGCGATTCCATTCTTCGTCGTTCATCACATGCTTCTGATTGCCGAGCACGGGAACGTCGGTCTTTCCCTGAATCGAATAGCTCTGCTCGGACACGTTGATGCGATTCGCGCCAACCTTCTCAAGGAAATCCAGTTCGCGCGTAAAATCCGCCTCGACCTTCTCGATCGGCTCGGTCAGGATAAACGACGAGAACCATCTCGACGCGATGCGCATTCCGCGCAGGTCGAGCTCCCATTTGAGCTTCGCGGGATCGGACGGATACTTGTTGCCGATCTCGCAGCCGGTGAATCCTGCCAGCGCCATTTCGCTTACGGTCTGGCGGAAGGTATTCTCTGCGCCAAGCTCCGGCATATCATCGTTGCACCAGCCGATCGGCGCAATGCCCAGAAAAACCTTTTCCGGATTGAACATTGGATGTGTCTCCCCTTCCTTTTTGATTGGTATCCATTCAAAAAGCAATACGCCGAACCCGCTTCATGCCTATCGCTTAAAAAACGTACGCTCCGGCAGGCAAACCGCCGGATTTGCGAAAAACCGACTTTGCCGATTTTTTCATCATTTATTATAGCATATTTTCGCACGTTCTGACAATAGTGAATTTCGCGCAAAAACCGCGCGCTGCCGCGCAATATCGAACGAATTGTGATAATATTTGGGCAAGCGTTCAAAATGGTTGCAAGTTTCGATAAAAATGGATATAATAGTGGTATAAATGTGTTATTCGGGGTGGTATTATGTCAATGTATCCTCTCATTCTGATTGCGGACGACGATCCGGTGGTTCACGAGTCGCTGGGGCTGTATCTGGAATCCGAAGGGTATGAGCATCAGAGCGCGTACGACGGACAGCAGGCGCTGGACATGATCGAAAGCCTGCATCCGGACATGATGGTGCTGGATCTGATGATGCCGAAGGTTACGGGCATCGACGTCTGCCGCACCGTTCGCCAGACGAGCTCGCTGCCGATCATCATGCTGACCGCGAAAGGCGAGGAAATCGACCGCATTCTGGGACTTGAGCTGGGCGCGGACGATTATATCGTAAAGCCGTTCAGCCCGCGCGAGGTGCTGGCGCGCATCAAGGCGGTGCTTCGCCGCTTCTCCGAAAAGACGGGTGAAGAGGACGCCTCGATCATCCGGCTTCCGATGCTTGAAATCAGCCTCGAAAACTATCAGGTCAAGGCGGCGGGCAAGGTCATTCCCTGCACGCCCAAGGAAGTCGAGATCCTGCATATGCTCACCAGCAACGTAGGTCAGGTCTTCTCCCGCGAGCAGATTCTCTCCCGCGTATGGGGCTACGATTATTTCGGCGATACCCGAACCGTGGACGCGCACATCAAGCGCATCCGCCAGAAGCTGCCGCAGGAAGGCGTTCCGTGGGCGCTGAAGACGGTCTACGGCGTAGGCTATCGATTTGAGGTTAACGCATGAAAAAACAAAGCGTGCTCGTCAGGCGCGCACTGGTCTTTACGGCGATCGTCCTGTTTTCGGCGGTCGCCGTCGGACTAATCGGATGTATCGCGGTCGGGAGCGCGCTGGACGACCATCAGACGCGCATTCGCCTCGAATCGCAGATTCAGGCGCTCTCCGAAGCCGCGCTGCATCCGGAAGAGGCGCAGCTTGCCGGCAAAGCGGCGCTCTCGGGCGATATGGTCTGGATTTCCGACGCAGACGGCACGCGCGCAGTAACCGCGTATACCGGCGCGACGCCGGAAACGATTCAGAATCGCCTGACCAACGCGCTGCTCGGGTATGAATCGATCGAAAAGGCGCGAATCGGCGGGCAGACGCGAATGCTCGCCGCCGTTCCCGTGCGCGATTCCGCCGGCGATATTCAGGCGTCCATCGCCATTTCCGCGCCCGTCGAAGGCGGCAGCCGCGCGCTGAGTCTCGCCGCGGGCTTCGTTCTCGGCTCCATCGCCGCAATTGTCGCCGCAATCATCGGAAAGCGAACGCTGCTGGAACGCGCGGTCGAACCGATTCAGTCGCTGCTCTCCGTCGCCGTCTCCGCGGCAAACGGCAATCTGAACGTGCGCGCGGACGAATCCGCTCCGGGCGAACTGGGTGAACTCGGCAAGGCGATCAACAATCTCTCCACGCAGCTGGCGGAGAATATGTACACGCTGATTCTCGAACGCAACCGCTTAAAGCACATGATCGACGGCCTTTCCGAAGGCATTGTCGCGGTGGACAGCGAAGGTCATGTCACGCACACAAATCCGGCGCTCGAAAAGCTGTTTACCAAGCAAAAGCCCGATCCTCATCTTCCGGATTCGCGCATGACAGTCATTCCCGACCAGTCGATCTGGACGGATTTCGACGGCGTAATCGCATCGGGCGAGCCGCTTACGCGCAATTTCACCGTCCGCGACATGATCCTGAAGCTTACGATCACGCCGATCATCGACGAAATCGGCGTTACCGCCGGCGCAGTCGGTCTGATTTCGGATATTACGCAATCCGAGCGCCTTGAGCGCACGCGCCGCGAATACGTTTCAAACGTATCCCATGAGCTGCGCACGCCGCTGACCGCGATGCGCGCGCTGGTGGAGCCGCTGAAGGAGGGCATGGTCACGTCCGAAGCCGACCGGATGCGCTATTACGACATCATTCTCCGCGAGGTCATGCGCCTGTCGCGCCTGATCAACGACCAGCTCGAACTTTCGCGCCTTCAGAGCGGCACAATCGCGATTGAAAAGAAGCGCATGGCGCTGGACGATCTGGTTTACGACGTATGCGACCGCTACGGCAGCATCGCGCGCGAACACGGTCTGGAGCTGAACGTGCCGACCGATTTCTCCGCGTGCCCGCCGGTATTTGCCAATGCCGATCGTATGGAGGAGCTGCTGATCATCCTGCTCGACAACGCGATCAAATATACCGAAAAGGGCTCGGTCAGCGTGTCTGCCGTGTGGGACGACGAGCTGGTGCGCCTTTCCGTGCGCGATACCGGCATCGGCATCGCCGAGGAGGATCTCCCCTACGTGTTCGACCGGTTCTACAAGGTCGACAAGGCGCACAGCGGTAAGGGCAGCGGGCTCGGGCTTTCCATCGCCAAAGAGCTGCTCAGGCGCATGGGCGAGGACATCTCCGTCTCCAGCGAAAAGGGCGTCGGAACCGAATTCACGTTCACGATTCACGTCTACCGCAAGCCGGAGGAATGATTCGCTGATAAGCCGCAGGAAAGGATTAAAATGTTTGCCGAAACGATCATTGCCGGCGCGCGGGAAATGGGCGTTCAAATGTCGCCCGAGCAGGCGCGGATGTTTGAAACCTATCATGAAATGCTGCTTCAGGCGAACGCGCAGTTCAATTTAACGCGCGTTGCGGACGATATGCGCGAGGCGATCGACCGGAATTATCTGGATTGCATCGCGCCCATCGCGCACGGATTTTCGCCCGAAACTGCAATCGACGTCGGTTCCGGCGCAGGCTTTCCGGGCGTCCCGCTCGCAATCATGCTGCCGAACACGCGCTTTACGCTGCTGGACGCGCTGGACAAGCGGGTGAAATTTCTCCACAGCGTTATAGACGCGCTGAAGCTGAATGCCGTATGCATTCATGCGCGCTGCGAAGGCGCCGCGCGCAATCCGGCACTGCGTGAAAAATTTGAATGTGCAGTCGCTCGCGCTGTCGCGCCGATGAACGTATTGTCCGAATATCTGATGCCGTTCGTCCGCGTCGGCGGGCAGATGGTCGCGCTGAAGGGGCCCTCCCTGGAAAGCGAATTGGCCGGTGCAAACAACGCGCTGAAAGCGCTCGGCGGCGGGAAAATTTCCGCGTTCGACGCGCCGATTCCCGGCCGCGACTGGGCGCATAAAATCGCCGTGATCGAGAAAAAATCCTCTACGCCGGACAAGTATCCGCGCAAGGCGGGCACGCCCGAACGAAAACCGCTCTGACGACAAAAAAAGTTTTGAAAAACGCAGATATTTTCAAACAGTTTACCCAATCTACCGCATAATCATCGATTTGTTTGGGTATAATTACTACCGTATCCAAGCAATAGGAGGTATAGAAAAATGAAGAAGATTATCGCTCTGGTTCTGGTTATGATGTTTGCTGTGATCGCCATGACCGCGTGCTCTAACAGCACCACGAAGGCCACCCCCACCGACGCTCCCGCCGCGACTGAAGCTGCGACCGAAGCGCCCGCTGCGACCGAGGCTGCCACCGAAGCTCCCGCGGCGACCGATGCTCCGGCTGAGACCACCGCTCCTGCGACGAACGGCTAATCAACTCGAGCCTTGGCAGAACCGCCTTCCGGCGGTTCTGTTTTTTTGCCTCAGATTGCAAAATTACACAAAATTATCGTATACTTAATCGCTAACATCTATCAGACGCGAAAAAACGTGCTATAATTCAGACCATAATTGAATGATCGATAGAGGCGCGAAACTCAAAAGTACGCACGATTCGAGTTCCTCCATGAACGCTTGAGAATCTGCCGAAAGGGTGTTTCGCCGAAACGAACCAAGGGTGGAGCCGCGGAACGTTGGTTTGCGAGAGAATATCCCGCCGACTGTCACAATCTCGATTGTGGAGCGCTATCTCTGCTTGTTCCCGCCTGCAGGCGGTTATGATGGACGATCGGAGTAGTTACTTCGATCGTTCTTTTATCATCAGATTTGCAGGGAGGAACCCAATCATGAAGAGACTTTTTGCCATCGCACTCGTACTCGTTCTGCTTTTCACCGCGTCCGCAATCGCCGAGCCGTTCCGCGTCGGCATGGAATGCGGCTACGCGCCGTTTAACTGGTCGCAGGTCGAAGCGACCGAAGATTCCGTTCCGATCGACGGCAATCAGGGCTATGCCGGCGGTTACGACGTCGAAATCGCCAAGCGCATCGCCGAAGGCCTCGGTCGCGAGCTCGTAATCGTAAAGCTTGAATGGGATGGTCTGATTCCGGCGCTGAATGCCGGCATCATCGACGCGGTCGTCGCAGGCATGTCCCCCACCGAGGAGCGCAAGCTGAGCGTGCTGTTTACCGATAACTACTACCATTCCGATCTCGTGATCGTCGTTCGCAAGGACGGCGCGTATGCGAACGCCACGCAGCTTTCCGATTTCGCCGGCGCGCGCATTACCGGTCAGCAAAATACGTTCCATTACACCGTAATCGATCAGATCGAGGGCGTTCAGAAGATGACCGCAATGGAGAGCTTCCCGTCCATGATCGTTGCGCTGAATGCGGGCGTGATCGATGGATACGTCTCCGAACGTCCCGGCGCGGAATCCGCGTGCGCGGCAAACGCCGATCTGACATACGTTGAATTTGGTGAAAACGGCTTCGTCACCAGCGACGACGACACCGCAATCGCTATCGCCGTAAAGCTCACCGATACCGAGCTGTGCGACCAGATCAACGCCGTGCTCGCCACCATTGACAACGACACCCTTTCCCTGATGACCAAGGCGCTCGCCGACCAGCCCGGCGCCGCCGAATAAGGAGCGATCGCCATGCCCACCGCACAATCCGGCTTCTTTGAATGGGTGCTTTTCATCGTTCGCACCTACGCTCCCCTTCTGCTGCGCGGCGCGGGAACGACGCTGCTGCTCGCGCTGTCGGGCACGTTCGTCGGCTTCGTGATCGGCCTTGCAATCGGCTCTGTGCGCGCGATTCCGGTGAAAAAATCGGACGGCGCAAAGTATTACCTGCTGAAGATTGCCAATGCGATCCTGTCGGTGTATATCGAAGTTTTCCGCTCGACGCCGATGATCGTTCAGGCGATGGTCATCTTTTACGGCGCGGCACAGCTTTTGAAAATCACGATGCCGAACCTGCTGGCGGGCTTTATCATCGTTTCGATCAATACGGGCGCATACCTTTCCGAAATCGTGCGCGGCGGCATTCAGAGCGTCGATCCCGGTCAGCGCGAAGCGGCGCAGGCAATCGGCATGACCTACGGTCAGACAATGCTGCATATCGTGCTCCCGCAGGCGATTCGCAATATCCTGCCCGCGCTCGGCAACGAATTCGTGGTCAATATTAAGGATACGTCGGTTCTGAACGTGATCTCCGTAAGCGAGCTGTTCTTTGTTTCGAAGTCCGCCGCGGGCACGTACTACCGTTATTTCGAGGTGTTTTTCGTCACCAGCGTGGTCTATTTCGTAATGACGTTCGCCGCCACGCGGCTGCTGCGGCTGCTCGAAAAGAAGCTCGACGGTCCTGAAAACTACACCATTCACGGCTCTCAAACCGTTATCGAGGGCGAAATCAAGGTAAAGGAGGCGGCGGAAAATGAATAACGCCATTCTCTCCGCGCGCCACCTGAGCAAATCCTTCGGCGATCATCAGGTGCTTCGCGACGTCGATTTCGACGTAATGCCCGGATCGGTCGTGTCGATTCTCGGCTCATCCGGCTCCGGCAAATCCACGCTTCTGCGCTGCATGAACCGTCTGGAAACGCCTTCCGGCGGCGAGGTGATTTACCGCGGCGAGGTCGTCGGCGCACCGGGCTTCGACCTGAACAAGTATCGCGCGCGCGTCGGCATGGTGTTTCAGCAGTTCAACCTGTTTGCAAATCTCACCGTGCTGGACAACTGCGTAATCGGTCAGACGCGCGTACTGCACCGTTCGCACCGCGAAAGCGAACAGAACGCAATGCGGTATCTGGAGCGCGTCGGCATGAGCGCGTACATCCACGCCAAGCCCCGCCAGCTCTCCGGCGGTCAGAAGCAGCGCGTCGCAATCGCACGTGCACTCGCAATGGATCCCGAAGTACTGCTGTTCGACGAGCCGACCTCCGCGCTCGACCCCGAAATGGTCGGCGAGGTGCTCGACGTCATGAAAAGCCTCGCGCAAACGGGACTTACGATGCTGGTCGTCACCCACGAAATGGGCTTTGCGCGCGATGTATCCCATCGCGTAGTGTTCATGGATGAAGGCGTAATCGTCGAAGACGAGGCGCCGGAAATCTTCTTTACCGCCCCCAAACACCCGCGCACGCAGGCATTCCTGTCCAGATACCTGCGCGGATAAAGCGAACCGCTCCACGGCAGCGTGGGGCGGTTTTCTTTCTGTGTCTTTTGCGCAATTTGCCTTTTTTATCGCTGAACCCTGCCCGAGCCGTCTCCGGCTGCGAGTTTTTTCACTTCATCCACCGTTACGCGGTTAAAATCGCCCTCGATGGAATGCTTCAGTGCGGACGCGGCGACGGCGAATTCGATCGCGTCCTGCGGATCCATCCGCTCGCGCATCGCGTAAATCAGTCCCGCGCCAAAGCTGTCGCCGCCGCCGACGCGATCGACGATATGCACGCGGTATTTCTTCGAAAAATAGCATTCGCCGCCCGTATACAGCATTCCCGCCCAATCGTTGTCGCTGGCGGAAATCGAGCCGCGCAGCGTAATCGCCACAGCTTTGAATCCGAATCGCGCCGTCAGCTGCTCCGCGACAGATCGATAGCCCTCGTAATCGAGTTTGCCGGCGGTAACGTCCGTATTTTTTGCCGAAATGCCGAACACGTCGCTCGCGTCCGCTTCGTTTGCAATGCACACGTCGACCTGTTCGCACAGTCTCGTCATCGCGCTGCGGGCGGATTCGCGCGTCCAGAGCTTGCCGCGATAATTCAGATCGCAGGAGACGGCGATTCCCTTTTCGCGCGCCGTCCGGCACGCATCGAGACACGCTTCGAGCATGTTTTCGCCGAGCGCGGGCGTAATTCCTGTAAAATGAAACCAGTCCGCGCCGTCCAGAATGCGCGCCCAGTCGAATTCCGACGGATTTGCTTCCTGAATCGCCGAATGCGCGCGATCGTAAATGCACACGCTTCCGCGCTGCGACGCGCCCTTTTCAAGATAATACACGCCCACGCGGTCGCCGCCGCGCACGATTTCGGACGTATCCACGCCGAAATATCTCAGCGCATTCACCGCCGCCTGCCCAATCGCGTGTTTCGGCAGCTTCGTGACATACCTTGAATCCACGCCGAAATTCGCCAGCGATACCGCGACATTCGCTTCGCCGCCGCCGAAGGTCGCCTGCATCCGATCGCTCTGGAAAAAGCGCTCGTAATCGTTCGGCGCGAGCCGGAGCATGATTTCTCCAAACGTAACCACCCTTGCCATTTACTTTTCCTCCTCGTTCAGTCGACGGACGCACATTCGGATCCAGCCGCCGTCATTTTCTTCCGCCATTCCGTAAAACTTCCATCCTGAATGCCCGTAAAAACAATCGTGACCGGTAATCAGACAGACGCGTTCCCACCCCGCCGCGGAAAGCTCGGCGCAGGCGCGGCCGATCAGGGCGCGGGCAACGCCCCTGCCGCGGGCGCGCGGCTCAACATACACCGCACAGATCTTCGGCGTAAGGTCGGTTCGCCTGTGAAAATTGTTGGCAATCACGCCCAGACCGCCGATCGCGCCGGTTCCATCGAGCACGACAAACCATTTGGCACGCCGTGAATGCTTCTATCCGCCACGCTTTCGGCGTAAATCCGCGCGGGAATCCCCCATTTCGATGAAAACCATTCCGCGCACGCGTCCCGAAGCGCCGGACGATTCGCCAGATCGACAATCTCCATTTCAATCCGCCTTTCCCTGTTTCAAGTATACTCCCTTTCGCGTCCAAACGTCAAGACAACGCATTCCAAGCACATTTCCGAACATTCCGCAGGTTCGCATGGATTTTTCGGCATAAAATGATTATCCAAGCCGCAAAAAACGCAGAAAATAAGCCAAAACGCAGCTTTTTGAATTTCAAAAGCCGAGCTTATGTTGCTTTTTTGCGAATTTGCCGCCAAACGTATTGACAAACACCGGCGGAGATTTTATAATACAATCAAGTTTTGAGGAAGGGAGTCACGATCATGAAGCAGTTCACCGTGAAAAAGTTCATGGCTATGGTGATGCGCCTGATGTACACGTCAGACGTCGCTTGGTCGTGCTCTTTTGAAGGTTGAAATGAATCAGCCGATAGAAGGTGGAATCGATTGAGCGATCGATTCCACTTTTTGTTTGAAAGGAATGAGCCGAATTGCTGAAGCTGGTCAACGTCTGCAAGACATTCTATACGGACGGCAAAAAGTTCGACGCCGTCAAAAACGTCAGCCTTGAAATCCAGAAGGGCGAAATCTTCGGTATCATCGGTCTGAGCGGCGCGGGCAAATCCACGCTGATCCGATGCATGAACCGTCTGGAAACACCGACCTCGGGCGACATCCTGATCGACGGCGAAAGCGTTCTTACGATGAAGGGCAAACAGCTGCGCGATCTGCGCAAGAAGGTCACGATGATCTTCCAGCAGTTCAACCTCCTGATGCAGTCCACGGTCGCGAAAAACGTTCGCTATCCGCTGGAGCTCGCGCACGTGCCGAAGGCAAAGGCGGACGCGCGGGTCAAGGAACTGCTCGAAATCGTGGGGCTGTCCGACAAGGCGGATTCGTATCCGGCGCAGCTCTCCGGCGGTCAGAAGCAGCGCGTCGCCATCGCCCGAGCGCTCGCGAGCAATCCTGAAGTGCTGCTCTGCGACGAAGCGACCAGCGCGCTCGACCCGATGACCACGCAATCGATTCTCTCGCTCCTTCAGGACATCAACCGCCGCCTGGGCATCACGATCGTAATCATTACCCATGAAATGGCGGTCATTCGGCAAATCTGCACGCACGTCGCGATTCTCGACGGCGGCGCAGTCGCCGAGGAAGGCAGCGTCGACGAGGTATTCACCCACACGAAATCCGAAGCGGGCAGACGGCTGTTCGGCTTTGTCAGCGACCTCTCGAAGCCGTCGGAGATCGATTCGCCGTGCGATATGCTGCGCATCGTGTTCGACGGCATGAAGATCAACGAGCCGGTAATTTCCGAATTCTCGATGCGCACCGGCATTGCGATGAACATCCTCCACGCCGACATCAACCTGCTCAACGGCAAGCGCTATGGGCAAATGACAATCGAACGGCCGAAGAAGGATGAGGATGCGAAGCTGCTGATCGACACGCTCGCGCAGCAGGGCATCGCAGTTCAGGAGGTGAGCGCATGAAGCGCACGAAGACGCGAATCACCGGCGCGGTGATTCTGATTCTCGGTCTTGCAATCGCGCTGACCGGCGTTTTCGGATCGATCGCCGATCGCGAGGATACGCCCTTTGCCGGTCTTTACGCCAAGGCGAATGAACACGCGAACGCCCGAACCCGCCTGAAGCTCGCGATTCAGAATGCCGAAGAAGCGCTCGACCGCGCCGATAAGCGCGCAGGCGACGCGCTTGCTGCGGCAAACGCCGTCGTAAAATCCTCCGAGGATGCGCGTGCAACCGCTGAAGCCGGTGACTTTGATTCCGAAACGGACGTCGGCGCGCTGGGACAGAGCATTCTCGACGCGCGCAGCGCGGGCGAAAACGTGGACGCCATTTATAATAAGTATGAATCCGTCGCATTCGCGGGCCTTTCCGAAGATCTGGACGCAGCAAAGACCGAAGCGAGCCGCGCCGAAAAAGCGAATGAAGAAGCGGTTGAAAAGCTGAACGCGCTGGTCGACGCAATTCTCCTGAGCGATCCCGATGCAAACGTCGCCGCGCTTTCGCCAATCGAGCACGCGACGGTTCCGAAGCTCGGCGACCTTTCCGGTCTCGAACGCCTCGAGACGCGCGCAAAGAATTACGTTACGCGCGGCACAGCGTCGGTTGAAAACGCTGAAGCGATCCGCGCTTCAGCAGAAGCGATTCTCGAATCCGCGAAAGCGATTCAGTCATCGCAGACGACCTCGGCAACCGATTCGCTGATTGCATTCAGCCATCAGCGTTCGGCGGATTTGATCACTGCCGGCGCAATCCTCATTCTGATCGGCGCGCTGCTCGCGTTCTGCCCGAACTGGCTTGCCCGCAAATGGAAGGTTCGCCTGTTCCGAAACGGCTCTATCTTCCTGTTCGTGGTGCTCCTGCTCGCCGCAGCGCTGCATTACGCGGAAGGCGAAATGTGGGATCTGATGCGTCAGGGCGTAATCGACACGCTTTACATGACGATTCCGAGCACGTTCTTCGCTTATGTCGTCGGTCTTCCGCTGGGCGTTCTCCTGGTGATCACCGCGCCGGGGCACATCCGCGAAAACCATACGCTGAACAATGCGGTCGGCACGGTCGTCAACTTCCTGCGCTCGATTCCGTTCATCATCCTGCTGGTAATGCTGTTCGACGTCACCCGCTTCGTGATGGGCTCCGCAATCGGCACGCGTGCCTGCATTTTCCCGCTGTTCGTAAGCGCATTCCCCTATGTTGCGCGAATCGTCGAAGGCTCGCTCGCCGAGGTCGATAAGGGCGTAATCGAAGCGGCGGAATCGATGGGCAGCACGACGTGGCAGATCATCCGCAAGGTGCTGATTCCGGAAGCGATACCCTCGCTGATCAACGGCGCGGCGCTCTGCATGACCACGGTTCTCGCCTACACCGCGATGGCCGGTTCCGCCGGCGGCGACGGTCTGGGCAAGATCGCAATCACCTACGGTCTGAATTACCGCGAATACGACATTATGTACGTTTCCAGCCTTCTGCTGGTCGCGCTGGTTCAGATCATCCAGATCGGCGGCGACATTCTGATGCGCGCAGTCGACCACCGCAAGAAATAACGCGGTTTACGGCGAAAGCGCAGCGGTTTCATCTGCCGCAAAGCGGTTTGCCTTTCCCCATAAAACCCAACAACACACAAGGAGGAAAAAACCATGAAGAAGCTGCTTACTCTGTTCGTCGCTCTGATCCTGACCCTGTCCTGCGCCGCGTTTGCGGAATCCGACAGCAAGACGATCGTTATCGGCGCCACCCCCTCTCCGCACGCGGAAGTGCTCGAGCTGATCAAGGACGATATGGCGGCGCTCGGTTATCCGATCGAGATCAAAATCTTCACCGATTATAACCTGCCCAACGCGGCGGTTGCGTCCGGCGAACTGGACGCGAACTACTTCGCGCATATTCCGTTCATCAATGCCTACAATGCGAGCGTCGGCGAAGACCAGCAGGTCGTTCCGGTGATCGGCGTTCACTACGAGCCGTTCGGCATTTACTCCAGCAAGTACACCTCTCTGGACGAGCTGCCGGAGAACGCGACCGTTTGCATCCCGAACGATCCGTCCAACCAGACCCGCGCGCTGTTCCTGCTTCAGGACGCCGGTCTGATCACCCTGCCGGAAGGCTCCACTCCGCTGGATTCTCTGAATCTGACCGACGTGGTTGAGGTCAAGAACGGTCTGCAGATCTCCGACATCGACGCGGCGCAGACGCCCTCTACCCTCGCGGACAAGGACATCGTCGTCATCAACGGCAACTACGCGCTGGACGCCGGTCTGAGCCCGCTGACCGACGCGATCTTCTATGAGCCCGCCGACGGCGAAGCCGCGAGCATCTATGCCAACTACGTCGTCGTTCGTCCCGAAGACGTGGACGCACCGTGGGTTGAGGCGCTGCGCACCTGCCTGTGCTCCGAAAAGGTCTATACCTTCATGACCGAAAACGAGGCCTATGCGGGCGGCGTTATCCCCTACTTCTCCCTCGATGCGGCTGAAGAGGAATAATTAAATACGGCGGGGGATTTGCTTTCCCCCGCCCTTCGCATTGCCCCAAATCATCCGTCGCAAAAAAAGCGGCGGACTTTTTTGCGAAAAAGCGCGACGGACGGCGCGAAATGTGCTATAATAAGCTCTGGACATTTTTTTGAAACGAGGTTTTTGATATGCAAAAGAAATGGCTTGCGGTCTGGGGCGTCGCTTCCTGCATTGCGCCGCCGACTGCCGCGCAATATGCAAAGGACATTACCCTGCGCACGACGATCCGCGTCAACGTCGGCGGCACGGCGGTTCGCATTCGCCTTGCCAATCCCGGCACGGATTCGCCGGTTGAAATCGAGCGCGCCACCGTATTCAACCTTTCAAACGACGCTGCTCCCGTTGCATTCAACGCTTCGCCCATTCATATTCCCGGCCGCGGTACGGTTGAATCCGATCCGGTCGAGATGAATGTAAAGCCCGGCGACGATCTGGTCGTCAGCCTGTACTTAAAGGAAATGACGCATCTGATGAGCGGCGTTCGCGTAAACGGCCCGCTGAGCCGCATGGCATTCTCCGAGGGCGATACCTCCATGATGCGCGATCCGGGTGCGCTGAACATCACGGATACCGACGCGGTGCGCCTGCTGACCGAGTTGGACGTTGAAACCGAAGACGATGCGCACGCGATCATTGCCTATGGCGACAGCATTACCGCGCAGTCCTGGCCGGATTATCTGGCGCTGCGCCTGGAGCGCGAGAAAAAGAATGCAGCCGTCGTCCGCCGCGGCATCAGCGGCAATCGCGTGCTGCGCGAATACACGAGCCTGCACAACCGTCATTACGGCATTGCGGGACTCAAGCGCTTCGAGGATGAAATTCAGGTTTCCGGCGCCGATCGCGTGATCGTGCTCCACGGCGTGAACGACATCATTCATCCCGACGGGGTCAATCCCTGCCGCCCGTGGTCGGATCTCCCGACGGCGGAGCAGCTGATCGACGGTCTGCGCAAATACATCGAAATCGCACACCGCTGCGGCAAAAAGATTTATGTCTCCACGATCACCCCGATCAACGGCTGGAGTACGTATCTGCCGCTGCGCGAGGAGCTGCGCGGCAAAGTCAACGAATGGATTCGCACCTCCGGAGAAGCCGACGGCGTGATTGATTTTGCCGCCGCAGTCTGCTCCGCCGACGATCCGACGCATCTCGATCCCGCATGCGACAGCGGCGATCACCTGCACCCGAGTCTCGAAGGCGCGCGCCGCATGGCGGAGTCCATCCCCGATTCCATGCTCGATTAACCGTTCAAAACGGGGCGAATGCAGTTTTGCGTTCGTCCCGTTCGTCTTTATGAAGGCTCCGTTTTCCGCGTTTTTCCAATCACTTATCCGCGCTCGCCCCGTCAACCTTTCTCCGTGCCGATTTACCTGCGCGGTCGATTTTCGTTTTTCTCCCGCGCGTTATTCAGCGCGGCGATATTGGCGGTTGCGCTGCTAAAAACGGAACGAACGCGTTTTGCATTTGTCCCGTTCGTTTATCTGCGGCTCGCTTCCGCTTCTTTCAGCACGCGCCAGAAATTTTTACAGGCGATCTTTTCGATCTGCGCTTCGGCGTAACCATGCCTGCGCAGCGCTTCGATCAGGTTCGGGAAATCCGCGGGATTTGCGAGATTTTCAGGCCAGACGGAGATTCCGTCGAAATCCGACCCAAATCCGACCACGTCCTCGCCGCCCATCTCCATCAGCGCGTCGATATGCCGCACCACGTCGTCGATCGACGCATTCTCGTTCTTTTCGAGAAATCCCGAATAGAAATTCATGCCGATGAAACCGCGGCGCTCAATGATCGCCTTCGCCATGTCGCGCGTCAGGTTCCGGCTCACGTCGCACAGCCAGCGCAGGTTGGAATGCGTCGCAATCGGCGGAAGGCTCGACGTATGCACCACATCCCAGAAGCCCGCGTCGTTCAAATGCGAAACGTCGGTCAGAATGCCGCGGCGATCCATTTCGGCAATCAGCTCTTTGCCGAACGGCTTCAGTCCCTGTTCCGAACCGCTCGTACCGGGATAGCCGATCTCGTTTTCCCAGTTCCACGTAAGCGCAACCGCGCGAATGCGGCTGTGATCGTCAAATTCCGCAAGCTTATTCAGATCGCCCACGAAAAGCTCGCCGCCCTCAACGCTCAAAACGCCCGTCGGCTTTTCCGGAAACGCATCCGGAAGCGCGCCGCGCAGAATCTCCACGCCGAGATGTTCGCTCATTGCCAGCATTCTTTTGCCGTCCTCATACGGCGTGCCTGCCGGGCCCTTCGCGCCGACAAACATCGCATACGTCTGAAGGCAAAGCCCGCCCTTTTCCATTCGCGCGGGCGCGACTTTGCAATCCTCGAGCGCGCGCTTTTCGATCGTCATTTTATACAATGTGTCGCAATGTGCATCCGCTATGAACAAGTTGCTTCCTCCTCAAAGCGTAATTTCTGCATTCATTGTATCGCAAAGCGCGCCGGAATGCAAGCCGCGATTGACTTTTTGAGTGCTTTCTTATATAATAAAATTGCGTCGGCGTTCGCATGTCGGCATATCATTTTTATAAGGAGACGTTCCAATGAAAAAGCTGCTCTGTTCCCTGATGGTCGCCCTGATTGCGTTCAGCGGCTGTGCGGCGCTTGCTGCCGGCAAGCTCGAAGTCACCCACGAAAACCTCATGCTGCTCGACGAATACGGCTTTGAAGGCTATGCGTTCGCGCGCGTGGAAAACACCGGCGATAAGCCGATCAAAATCAACGCCGGCGTTATGGAGCTTTACAATGCTGACGGCGACGCGATCACCTCTTCCGATTATCTGTATGCCTACGGCAGCGAACAGCTGAATCCCGGCGAGTACAGCTACGTGCAGCTCTCCGCATCCGATTCCGAGGTGGAAGCTGCGGACGTCGCCGATTATCTTCTGACGATCACCGGCAAGAGCGATAAAGACTACGTCGTCTCCCGCTTCCCCGTAACCACCGAACTCGCGCTGAACGTGGAAGAGGACTATTATACCACCAGTTACATGTACGCCACCGTCACCAACGATACCGATGAGCCAGTATATGGCATCTGCGTCGCGCTCGCGCTGCTGGATGCGGACGGCAATATCCTTTACCTTACGGATGAAACCCTGTACAATAAGGCGCTGCTGCCCGGCGGCTCCATCCTCATTCGCGAAGAGATTCCCTCCTATTTCTCCGAATCCTTCGAGAAAAACGGCTACGGCACGCCCGCTTCCGTCGACGCAATCGCATATGTTCAGACGTATCAGCCGTAACCCAAGAAATTAATCTCCGTTACGGTTGCAATCGCCGCCCAATTTTGTTATACTGGTAAGGGCTCATTGATGAGCGCCCGTAATTGGGCGCTCGTTTTATTTTTGGATATTTTCGGAGGCTGAGTCATGAAGAAGCAGGGATTCGACAGTCAAAAATACATTCAGCTGCAATCGCAGCGCATTCGCGAGCGCATCGCCCAGTTCGGCGGCAAGCTCTATCTCGAATTCGGCGGCAAACTGTTCGACGATTATCATGCGTCGCGCGTGCTGCCCGGTTTTGCGCCGGACAACAAAATCCGTATGCTGCTGGAGCTGAAGGATCAGGCAGAAATCGTGATCGCGATCAACGCCGGCGATATTGAAAAAAGCAAACTGCGCGGCGATTTGGGCATCACGTATGAAACCGACGTCGTTCGCCTTATCGACGTATTCCGCGATTTCGGGCTGTATGTCGGCTCGATCGCACTCACGCAGTATACCGGTCAGCCATCCGCCGATCTGTTCACCGAGCGAATGGGCAAGCTGGGGCTGAAGGTCTATCGCCTCTATCGCATTCCGAACTATCCCTCTGATGTGAAAACCATCGTCTCCGACAACGGCTACGGCAAAAACGATTATATCGAAACCACGCGCTCACTGGTCGTCGTAACGGCGCCGGGCCCAGGCAGCGGCAAGATGGCGACCTGTCTTTCGCAGCTCTATCACGAGCACAAGCGCGGCGTGAAGGCGGGCTACGCGAAATTCGAAACCTTCCCAATCTGGAATCTGCCGCTCAAGCATCCGGTGAACCTCGCCTATGAAGCGGCGACCGCCGATTTGAACGACGTGAACATGATCGACCCGTTTCATCTCGAAGCCTATGGCGAAACGACGGTCAATTACAATCGCGATATCGAGATTTTCCCCGTGCTCAAGGCGATTTTCGAGCGAATTTACGGCGAATGCCCCTACAAAAGCCCGACGGACATGGGCGTAAACATGGCAGGCTATTCGATCACGGACGACGAAGTCTGCCGCGAAGCCTCGCGTCAGGAGGTCGTGCGCCGATATTTCAAAACCGCGTGTCTGATGCGTCAGGGGCGCGCAGACGAGCAGGAGCTGAACCGCCTCGAGCTGCTGATGCGCACGCTTTCGATCGATCCGTCCATTCGCAAAACCGTACCCGCCGCGCTGGAAGTCGCCAGACGCACGAATCAGCCCGCGACGGCGATCGAGATGCCGGACGGCAGGGTCGTCACCGGCAAGACTTCGTCACTGCTCGGCGCGTCATCCGCGGCGCTGTTGAACGCACTGAAGATCCTTTCCGATATTCCGGACGAGCTGAAGCTGATCTCCCCCAGCGTCATCGAACCGATTCAGCATCTGAAGGTCGATCACATGGGCAATCACAACCCGCGCCTGCACACCGACGAGGTGCTCATCGCGCTCGCCATCAGCGCCGCAACCGACCCAATCGCCGCCCGCGCAATGGACGCGCTTTCCGACCTCAAGGACTGCGACGCGCATTCGACCGTCATTCTCTCCCAGGTCGACGACGGCGTATTCAAAAAGCTAGGCATGAACGTCACCTGCGAACCCGTTTACCAGAATAAAAAGCTCTACCACAAATAATTTCTCCCGCGCGGCTGAAAAAAGCCGCGCTTTTTTTTGTGATTCCCTATTGACACATAATACTACGTGTGATATAGTATTATGCGAACGGAGGCGATTGAATGGATACGCAACTCAGGCGCGGGCTGTTGGAGATTTGCGTGCTGGCAGTGCTGCGGCGCGGGGATTCTTACGGTTATCAGCTGGTCAAGGACGTGAGCGCGCTGATCGAAATCAGCGAATCGACGCTCTATCCGATTCTGAAGCGCCTTGAAAGCGGCGGACTGGTCACGTTTTACACCGTCGAACACAATTCAAGATTGCGCAAATACTATCAGATTACCGACGCCGGCAGGCAGCGCATCTGCGATTTTCTGGAAGAATGGAAGGTCATTATGCACGCCTATCAGGTCATCGAACGCGAAACGGAGGGGGAATGAACATGACGAAGGAGCTTTTTCTTTTTGAATTGACGCAGCAGCTGAACAATCTGCCGAAGGATGAGCGTGACCGCACGCGCGAATACTATTCCGAAATGATCGCCGACCGCATCGAGGAAGGCATGGACGAGGCGGACGCCGTCGCGGCGCTGGGCGATCCGGTGAGCATTGCGCGCGAGGTCATTCAGAGCTGGCGCGAGCTGAACGAATCGCTGCCGGTTCCGTCCGAAACGCGTTCGGGCGCAGCGCTGAAGAGCGTTTCCATCGAGGACATGAGCGGCGACATTGCCGTTGAATCCGGCGCGGTCAGCGGCGCTTACGAGCTCGAATACGCAAACTGCGCCGCGGAGGACTACAGCCTTTCCGAGCAGGACGGCGCGCTGGTCATCCGCTACATCCGCAAAAAGCCGGAAGGCCTCTTTTCGCTGTTTGATATGCTCTCGGGGAATCGCCGGCTGACGGTTCGCCTGGCGGACGCCGTAGAATCGCTGAGCGTGCGCACGTCGAGCGGCGATATGGATCTCGATCATCTGAATGTCAAAACGCTGACGCTTTCCAGCGCGAGCGGCGATATGACCATCGAAAACGTTCGCTGCGCGGAGGCTGCGCTGAATACGGCAAGCGGCGACGCGAAATTGCGCGAATTCAGCGCGGAGAGCCTCGAAATTCGCACCGCGAGCGGCGATATCGAGCTTGAATCCGCGTCCGTTTCCGGAAATGCACATCTCCTTACGCGCAGCGGCGACGCAAGACTTGATCGCGTTGAATCCGTCGCACTGAAATTTGAGGGCACGAGCGGCGATTTTGAATGCAATGATCTGCGCGTTCAGGGTGCAATGGAAATCGCGGCGATCAGCGGCGATGTACGGCTGCGCGGCGTTCAGGCGGAAAACTGCGACGTGCGAACCGTCAGCGGCGATTTGCGCACGGACAACTGCGATATCGCCAAAAAATTCGCCGCGTCGTTCACCAGCGGCGATTGCGAACTGGAAAACGTAAACGCCGGCAGCGTTCAGGTCAAAGCGATCAGCGGCGATCTTCGCTTGGAAAACGTTCAGGCGCGCGGCGAGCTTTCCGCTTGCGGCACGTCCGGCGATGTGGACGTTGATTCCGTATCGGGCAGCGGCATTCTCCTCTCGACGCGCAACGGCGATATTCGCGGAACGCTCCGCGACGTCCCCGGCGGCTATGAATTCCGCGCAAAGACGGGCATGGGCGATGCAAACGTGCCCCAAACCCGCGGCGAACACATCGTCGAAGCCTCAACCAGCTACGGCGACATCTCGCTGAAAGTTGAATAATCCCATATTTGAATCATTACGATACAAAACAAATCCCGTCGCCGGAATTTCTCTCCCAGCGGCGGGACTTTTCCTTTTCAGCTGAACGGCTGTACGCGTTCGAGCGCTCCGGTCGGCGGGTCACGGGGTTCAGTTCGCCCCACGTGCCGCGCTTCAGACGGTCGCGATTGCGGCGCTCCTTCCTGGAACACTTTTCATAGGGAACGTTTGCGCGCATTCCAATCACCTCTTTGGCATTTTGCGGCAGTTGCGTAAACCGCCGCTTGCCTTTCAGACGCGTGCTCCGCGCAATTTGTTCCCTGTCGCAGTCACAGAATGGCAATCTGGCACATTTTCATCGCGTTCAGCGCATTTTCATGGCTCTCGGGCGTTACGCCCGCGCAGCAGTCCGCGCGCACAAAAACCGGCGTTTCCGGCAGCCTTGCCTTCAGAATCATCGCGTTTGAAATGACGCAAATGTCCGTACACAGCCCGATCAGCTCCACCGATTCGAGCTCCGGCACGCGCGCGATCTGCTCCGCAAGCTCCAACGAGCCGAACACTGGCTTATCGATGATCGTCGAATCGCCCGTGTCAAGCCGCGCGTCGATCTGCCAGCCGTCGGTTCCGCAAATGCAATGCGGAACAGGAAGATTCCTTCCCTCCTGCGTGTTCATGTAATCCTCGGAATGCGTATCGCGCGTGAAAAACACGGTTTCGCCGTTCATCTGCGCAGTCTGAATGCGCTTTGCGACGTTTGAAACGATCGCCTGCGCCTCCTTCGTGCCGAGCGAACCGGAAATGAAATCATTCTGCATATCCACGACGATCAAAGCCTTCATCGTAAATCCCCCTTATTTTGCATATTTTGCGAACCAGTCACTGATCTCCGTAAGCCTTCTTACGCGATGCAGCGGCTTGCCCGTGCGCGAAAGATCGTGGTTTTCGCCCTTAAAGATCACCATGCGGCTGTCCACGCCGCGCTCCTTCAGCGCCGTATACAGCTGGAAGCCCTCCGAAATCGGGCAGCGATAATCGCAATCCGAATGGATAATCAGCGTGGGCGTAACGAAATTCTTTGCATATTTCAGCGGCGACTGCTGCCACATCTTTTCTGGATTCTCAAACACCGTCGCGTCCGTCTGGTATTCGCCGAACAGAATACCGATGTCACTCGTGCCATAAAAGCTCACCCAGTTCGAAATACTGCGCTGCGTTGCCGCGCAGCAGAAGCGGTCGGTATGACCGATGATCCAGTTGGTCATGAATCCGCCGTAGCTGCCGCCGGTGACCGCGACCCGCTTTTTATCGATCTCCGGATGCTTTTCGAGCACGGCGTCGGTGAAATCCATGAGATTCTGATATTCGTGTACGCCGTATTTGCCGCGAATATCGGCGAACGCGTCGCCGCGGCCGTCCGAGCCGATGGGATTGGCAAAGAACACAAAGTAGCCCTGCCCCGCCCAATACTGCATCTCATGATAGAACACCTTGCCATAAACCGTGCGCGGGCCGCCGTGAATGTCGAGAATCGCCGGATACGTCTTCTCCGGATCGTAATCGATCGGCTTCAGCACCCAGCCGGTGATGTCCTCGCCCTCGCTGTGAACGGTGATTTCCTCGTAATCGGAGACGTATCTGTCCTTCAGAACCGCTTCGTTGAATTCGGAAATCTGGCAGTACGCGCCATCCGGATTCACCCGATACAGCTCCTGCAGCTTTCCATCCATCATCGCAATCGCGAGAATTTCACCGCGTTCATTCACATCAAACGCATCGATGCATCCGTCGCCCGCATAAACGAACGTGCTTTCGCCGCATTCATCGATTCTGCGCAGCTGCGCCGCGCCGCCGACGGTCGAAATTGTATAAATATTCTTCCCGCACGCACGCATATTGTATCCGCCGCCGCGCCGGCAATCGCTGCCGACGGAATTGTAGAAGTTATCATGATTCTCGGAAAGCAGGCTGATTGCGTCCGTTTCAGGATTCAGGAAATACACATTCGGCGTTTCCTCATAGGAATACGTCTTCCCGTCGCTCATCATGATCGCCAGCCCGCCGTCATATTTCAGCATTCCGGAAAAATACTTCTCGCCCTGCGGAATCAGGCAGGTTTCCTTTTCGCCGTCGATCACGAACAGCCCGGGCCGATATTCGGGTCGACCGACGAATTTCTCGCCCCAATAGTAGAATTTGCCGCTCACATATTCCGCATCCTCGACGTCCATATCGCCGTCCGTCACGCGCCTGATTTCGCCGGTCTTTGCATCGAACGTGAACAGCGCGTCGCGCGATTTGTCGCGGAAGCTGCCGCCGTTCATCCAGAAGGGATGCTCCTCGAGCACCACATAATCCGCGTCCTTCTTCTTTTCATCGCGCTTTTTCGCCGCTTCTTCCTTTGAAAGCAGGTAATCGTCCGGATGATCCGGATGAACGGACGCGATGAACCAGTATTTTCCATCGCCCATCTTCATCAGCTCGCCCGCGCCAATCGGCAGTTCAAACGCCTTTTCCGCTTCGCCGCCGTCAACCGCAAGGCGATAATACGCCGTAAACGCTTCGCCCGCCTCGGCGCGCTTCTTTTCATCCGCGGAACGGTTCGCGGCAAACAGCACGTGCATATCGTCCTCCCAGAAGAACGCGCTCTCCTTATCCATGCCGGACAGGCGGCGAATGCCGCGCTCGTCATAGAGATAGAGATTCGCGCAATAGCCGTTCTCCTCCGCGTCGCACCGGCTTACGACAAACGCAGCGCGCTTACCGTCCGGCGAATAGCGGATATTCGAAAGAAATTTGTATTCCAGAAACTGATCCAGCTTCAGCGGTTGCATATTTATTCTCCTTTCTACGAAAACAGCCCTTGCCGCATTCACAGCAAGGGCAAATGGATTTAGCCGCCCAGATACGTCGCGCGCACGCGATCGTCCGCCAGCACGTCCGCCGCAGAACCGGACATCGTGATGCGTCCGGTGCCCAGCACGTACGCGCGATCGGCGATCGACAGTGCCATCTGCGCGTTCTGCTCCACCAGCAGGATCGTGGTTCCCGCCGCGTGCAGCTCCTTGATAATATCGAATATCTGCTCCACCAGAATCGGCGCGAGACCCATTGACGGCTCGTCCAACATCAGCAGCTTCGGCTTGCTCATCAGCGCGCGGCCCATCGCCAGCATCTGCTGTTCGCCGCCGGACAACGTGCCGGCCACCTGCTTTTCGCGCTCCTTCAGGCGCGGAAAGCGGTTGAACACGTCGTCCATCGATTTCTGAATCTCCGCCGCCGGTCTGGAATAGCCGCCCATCTCCAGATTCTCGCGCACGGTCATCTGCTGGAAAATGCGCCGCCCCTCCGGACAGAGCGCCATGCCGAGTGAAACCATCTTGCTCGCCGGGAAGCCGACGATGCTCTTGCCGTCGAACTCGATATGACCGCTGCGCGGGCGAAGCAGGCCGACCACCGTATTCAGCGTGGTGGATTTTCCCGCGCCGTTTGCGCCGATCAGAGTCACGATTTCGCCCTGATTGACCTCAAAGGAGATGCCCTTAATCGCGTGAATCGCGCCGTAATAGACGTGAACGTCTTCTACCTTCAGCAAACTCACCTGTCAGCCCTCCTTTTTCTTTCCAAGGTACGCCTCTATGACCACCGGATTGGACTGGATCTCCTCCGGCGTGCCCTTGGCAATCACACGACCATAGTTCAAAACGCAAATGCCCTCGCAGATGCCCATGACCAGATTCATGTCGTGCTCAATCAGCATCACCGCAATCTGGAACTGGTCGCGAATCTTGATGATATTGTCCATCAGTTCTTCCGTCTCATGGGGATTCATACCCGCTGCCGGCTCGTCCAACAGCAGAAGCTTCGGCTGCGTCGCCAGCGCGCGAACGATCTCCAGTCTGCGCTGTGCGCCATAAGGCAGCGAGCCCGCCTTCACATTCGCCTGATCCTGCATATTGAAGATTGAAAGCAGCTCCATCGATTCCTCATGCTGACGTTTTTCCTGCTTCCAATAGGAAGGCAGGCGGAAAATGCCGGAGAACATGCCGTACTGAACGGAATTATGCAGCCCGATGCGAACGTTGTCCTCAACGGACATATTCGAAAACAGGCGGATATTCTGGAAGGTTCGAGCGATGCCGAGGCGATTCGCCTGTACCGTCGACATCCCCGCGGTATCCTTGCCGTCGATCAGAACCGTGCCCATCGTCGGCTGATACACCTTGGTCAGAAGGTTGAATACCGTGGTTTTTCCGGCGCCGTTCGGTCCGATCAAACCCGCGATTTCGGTCTTGCCGATCGTGAGGTTAAAATCCTCAACCGCCTTCAGGCCGCCGAATTCAATGCCCAGATGCCGCGCTTCCAGCACGGGACGCTTGTCCAGATCGCGTTCCGGAACAATACTGTAACTCGGAACGGGCGCCATTTTCGTGTTGATTTTGCGTTTCTGCGTCATGCCCGATCACCTCCGCGCGCTTTTTTCGCCTTTTGCATATGCCGGATTTTGCGAACCGGATTGACCATATCCAGAATCTGGCGAACGGTCGGGCTGTTCGTCGCGAGCATGACCACGATCAGGATCACCGCGTAAACCAGCATACGATAGTCGCTGAATTCGCGCAGCAATTCGGGCAGGATCGTCAGAAGCGCCGCCGCGATGACCGAGCCGCGGATATTGCCGATGCCGCCGAGCACGACGAACACCAGAATCAGAATCGACGTATCAAATTTGAATTTCGAAGCCGGAACGGTCGAATAGTTCAATCCGTACAGCGCGCCCGCCATGCCTGCGAGCACCGCGCTGGTCACGAACGCGATCATCTTATACTTTGAAACGTTGATGCCCACGGATTCCGCCGCGATGCGGTTATCGCGCGTCGCCATGATCGCACGACCCGTGCGGCTGTTGATCAGGTTCAGCACCACGAACAGCGTGAACAGAATCAGCGCAAAGCCCATGCCGAAAGTCGCTATCTTTTCAACGCCCGTCGCACCGGCGGGGCCGTTGACCACGACCGTCCAGCTGGAATCCATCGCGTTGAACAGCTGCGCGTGCACGCGGTCAAGCGCGAGCGTCTTTGTAAACACGTTCGGGTCGGTCGCGCTGGCAACGAATTTCTCCGTGCCGGGCCCCATCGAAATGTACAGGCAGTTCAGGACATTTCGAATGATTTCGCCGAATGCGAGCGTTACGATCGCCAGATAGTCGCCGCGCAGACGCAGCACCGGAATGCCGATCAGCACGCCCATAATTCCGGCGAAAATGCCGCCGACAATCATGGAGAGAATCAGGCAAACGACCGCGTTTTCGAGCCCGAACCGCGCGCTCAGCCATGCGGACATCACGATGCCGGCAAACGCGCCGACAGACATGAATCCCGCGTGACCCAGACTCAGCTCGCCGGAAATACCCACCGTCAGGTTCAGCGAAATGGTCAGAACGATGTAAACGCAGATCGGAACCAGCTGCCCCTTCAGCGAACGAGTCATCATATTGCCCTTCAGAAGGAACTGGCAGGCGATATACGCAGCAATCACGATCAGATAGGTGACAAGGTTATTAACAAAAGTTTTTTTCCTCTGCTTCATCCTTCTCACCTCAAACTTTCTCGCGAACCTGCTTGCCGAGCAGTCCAGAAGGCTTCACCAGCAGCACGACGATCAGCACAGCGAACACGAACGCATCGCCCAGTTCCTGTGAAATATAGGCCTTGCCCAGAATTTCAATAATGCCCAGCAGAATACCGCCCAGCATCGCGCCCGGAATCGAACCGATACCGCCGAATACCGCCGCGGTAAACGCCTTGATGCCCGGCATGGAGCCGGTGGTCGGCATCAGCATCGGATACGACGAGCACAGCAGCACGCCCGCGATCGCCGCCAGCGCCGAGCCGATTGCAAACGTCAGCGAAATCGTGGCGTTTACATTGATGCCCATCAGCTCCGCCGCGCCCTTGTCCTCGGACACCGCGCGCATCGCCTTGCCCATCTTGGTCTTGCCGGTGAAGAACGTCAGCGCCAGCATGATCACGATGTTCGCGAGCACCGTCACGATCGCTTCGCCGGTAATCAGCAGATTTCCGTTAAACAGCGACAGCTTGCCGATCGAAACCACGGAAGTAAAATTCTTCGGATTGGCGCCCCAGATCAGAAGCGCGATATTCTGCAAAAGATAGCTCATACCGATTGCAGTAATCAGAACCGCCAGCGAGGTCGCCTGGCGCAGCGGCTTATACGCGAGGCGCTCGATCAGCATTCCCAGCACCGTGCAGACGACCATCGCGATCACGATCGAAACGATCGTCGGACAGCCCAGCGACTGCATCGCCCAGAAGCACACATAGGCGCCGACCATGATGATATCGCCGTGGGCAAAGTTCAGCATCTTCGCGATGCCGTAAACCATCGTATAGCCCAGCGCAATGATGGCATAGACGCTTCCCAGACTGATACCGTTGATCAGATAGGAAAGGAACAATGTCATTTTTCTCACAACCTCTCGTTTATTCGATATACTGCAAGGTAACCAACGTTTGCCGGCGACTCCCCATCGAGTGTCGGCAGAAGTTGGTTACCTCTCATGCGTGATAATACACGTGATCCCGTCCCCGGATATCCGGGGACGGAATGATGCAATTCAGCGCGAAACGCTAAGGCAACACCGCACAAATGAGGCGGTCGGCCGGCGAATGGATTTTTCGTAAGA
>ERZ824978.1221-NODE-1221-length-29646-cov-3.466797_pt1 | contig 29646 bp, 25 predicted proteins | sample MGYA00519860_ERZ824978 | MGnify/ENA primary metagenome ERZ824978 (study PRJEB31778, sample SAMEA3449184) | human gut metagenome | biome: human gut; feature: human-associated habitat; material: faeces | place: United Kingdom | collected 2010/2012 ... | reverse complement strand
AAACAAGAGAGAAAATTCAAAAAGCTATATTAGAAGCTTATGAAGCTCCAGAAACAGAGGAATCAGCAGAATAATAAATTAAAAAGCCGTTATAAAACGGCTTTTTTCTTTTAAAATTAAATTAATCTTTCCAAAATTTGAACAGCATTAGAAGCTGCCCCTTTACGCAAATTATCAGCAACCACCCACAAATTAATCCCAAAAGGAACACTAAAATCACGTCTAATTCTACCAACAAAAACTTCATCATAACCATCAGCCTTAGTAGCCAAAGGATAATAATCTTTTTCAATATCATCAACAAGAATAATACCAGGAGAATTTTGCAACAACATTTTAACATCGTAAATATCAAAATTTGTCTTAAATTCAATATTTATACTTTCACTGTGACAATTCATAACAGGAACTCTAACACATGTAGCAGTAACAGGAAGCATAGGCTTATTCAAAATTTTTCTAGTTTCATTAATCATTTTATATTCCTCTTTTGTATAACCATCAGGCTCAAAAACATCAATATGTGGCAAGCAATTATTAAAAATAGGATGAGGGAACTTTTTAGGAGGAAGTCCCTTAATACCATTTTCTAAATCTTCAATACCTGCTTTTCCAGCACCAGAAACAGCTTGATATGTTGAATACACAATTCTTTTTATTTTATATTTATCATCCAAAGGTTTTAGAGCAACAACAGCTTGGATTGTTGAACAATTCGGATTTGCAATAATTCCTTTGTTTTCAGATATTTTTTCAGGGTTAACTTCTGGAACAACCAAAGGAACATTTTTATCCATTCGGTAAACACTACTATTATCTATTACTATACAACCAGATTGAACAGCAATAGGAATAAATTTTTTAGAAACACTTCCGCCTGCACAAAAAATAGCATAATCAAAATTGAATTTAAATGAATCCTCTGTTAATTCTTGAATTATATAATTTTGGCCTAAAAATTGTACTTTAGTACCAGCAGATTTTTTAGAAGCAAATAAAGTATATGTACAATTTTTAAAATTTTTCTCTTCCAAAACTTTTAACACAGTTCGACCAACCACACCAGTTGAACCAACAATCGCAACTTTATAATTAGTTTTCAAAACAATTACCTCCATATTTTTTATTTTAATATATTTATTAAAGGTAAAAAGTGTTACAAATTGCATATAAAAAAAGCCACAATATGTAGCTTTTTTTATTAAAGAAATTAAATAATTTTTTCTTTCTTTAAAGAATCATCCTTTTTTGAATCGAGCACATCAAAAACATAATATAGTTCAATCCAAAGCTTATCATCAAAAAGTAATTTAACAGGTTCAAAAACAAACTCCTTTGCTTTTATAGTTAAATATTTGTCATGAACATATATAACATAATTTTTGTGTTGTAATTCATCTTTACTATGTTCAATTATAGAAGTAAAAGGTGAAATGTTAAAAGGTAACAAGTTGGCATCATCTTTAACCGTTACATGTAAAAGATGATGTTTTTTAAACCGTTTTTTTTGATTCTTTAATAATTTCTTTATCTTCCATACAGAACCTCCTTGAGTTGTATAATTTAATGATAATATATATATTATAACAAAAATTCAGAAAAATTGCAAAAAGTTCTGTAATTTAACAATAATAGTAGAATCTCAAAATTATCAAATACTACAAAAGGGACAGTAATTCAATATATATTAAAAGAATATAAAAAAAGTATACAAATAGTACAAAAAATCAAGAAAATCAAGAAAATCAAGAAAAGTATTGAAAAAAGAAAAAAGTTATATTAAAATAATAATGTAAAAAGTTTACGAAAGTAAATAACTGGAACATTGAAAAGTGAATACCTTTGTCGAGATACATTCAATGGAATGTTATTTATTAAAGTAAATAAGTTACAAAAAAGAAAAAGATGTAAAAACATATAAAGATATAAAAAATGTATTAAAAAGAAAAAAGTACAAACAATAAGAAAAAGAAAATAAAAATACAAAGGAGAGATTGTTTATGAAAAACAAAAACAAAGACAGAGGTATTACATTAGTAGCACTTGTAATAACAATAATTATCTTATTGATATTAGCAACAATATCAATACAATCATTAACAAATACAGGATTATTCAAAAATGCGCAAAAAGCAAAAGATGAAACACAAAAGGCAGCAGAAAATCAAGCTAAATTGTTAAATGAATATGAGGATGAGTTGAACAAATATATTTCAGGAAATGAAAAAAAATTACAAGCAGATGGAAGTTGGAATACTAGCAAAAAAGTAAATAGTCCACAATTAATGGAAGGAATGACAGGAATATATTGGGACAAAGATGGTAATGAAATAGAAGTAACTGCAGACAATCAAGATAATTGGTATGACTATTCTGCACAAAAATGGGCAAATGCAGTAACAAAAGACAGTAATGGAAATGTAACAGGTTATTGGGTTTGGATACCAAGATATGCATACAAAATAGAAACAAATCGTTATACAAATACAGTAGGAAAAATATCAGTAAAATTCTTACAGGGAACAACAAATAAAGATGAAAGCAATGCAGAAATAAGTACAACATATCCAGAAACAACAGGAGCAACAATGTCAGCATATGTAGTACATCCAAGTTTTATAAATGGTACATCAAATCACTATATGAATGGTGAATGGGATAAGGAAATATCAGGATATTGGGTTGCAAAATATCCTGCAGGATTCCAAGCAAATACAATAACAAATAATAATGGAACATTATCAACAACAATATCAAATAGTAGTGATACAGTAGTATATTCAAACAAAAATTATACATCATATAACGCTAATATGACAACAAATGCATTGTCACAAAATTTAACATCAAGTGGATACGCAAGTCAAAAATTATCATATCCAGTATTTAAACCATTAACATATGCGTATAATAATATTTCAACAGGAGATGCATATACAATATCAAAAGAGATAGCAAGTGCAAGTAGTTTTTATGGATTAAATTCTACAAAGACCGATTCACACCAAATGAAAAATAGTGAATGGGGAGCAGTTGCCTACTTAACACAAAGTAGTTATGGAAGAAATGGAACAGAAATAAGTTTGAATAATTATTATACAAATGAATCAAGTCCATGGAGAACAGCTATAACAGGAATGTGTATAGATGGAACATCAGGAGATAAAACAAAAACATTAGGAAATGCTTATAATACATCAATTGGAGTAAAAGGAAGTAGTACAGCTAATATAACAGGAATATATGATTTAAATGGATGCGTATGGGAACGTACAGTAGCTTATATTTCAAATGGAAATGCTAGTTTAAGTTCTTATGGACAGTCATATGCAAATACAACAGCAAATACAAATGGATATCAAACATTTAGTACAAAATGGGCAACGGTTTATCCATATAATTCAAGTGATAGCAATACAAATAATTATAATAGTTATTCTGGAAAAAAATCAACAACATACGGATTTGGTGATGCAGTATTAGAAACATCAACTACAGGATCTGAATCAACTAGTTGGAATGGTGACTACTCTAGTTTTCCGTACACTTATCGTCCGTTTTTACTACGCAGCGGTGATTACAGTCATAGTTCTCGTGCAGGTTCGTTTGCGTTCGACTTCGTCAACGGTGATCCTCGCTACACCCATGGGTTCCGCTCAGTGCTTGTCGCTCAGTAGCACTTTGAACTTCACTTGAACTTAGAACTTGTAAATTATGTATAGAGCTTGTCAAGTTAACTGTGTAAATTCATTTAAAGAACTGGTAATATTAAAACCAGTTCTTTATTTATCCCTTCCTACATTCCAATTACATAATCAACCAATAAAAACTACTTGCAAGATTAGCATATAAATTAAATAATTCACCAAAAATTCAACAAAAAAATTTTTCCAAACAATTGATAATAAAACTCACATATGTTATCATAATAATTGAAAAAAAGCACACACTAAAAGAAGAAAAATAAGGAGGTACAAAAATGAAATTTGAACAATGGAACAAATTCCAATCAGGAGACTGGCAAAAAGAAATAAACGTAAGAGACTTTATACAAAATAACTACACACCATATGAAGGAGACTCAAGCTTTTTAACAGGAACAACAGAAAAAACAAAAAAACTATGGGACGAAGTATTAGAACTATATAAAAAAGAAAAAGAATCAAATGGTGGAGTATTAGACATAGACACAAAAACAGTATCAACCGTAGCTGCACATGACGCAGGATACATTGACAAAGATTTAGAAGAAATAGTAGGACTTCAAACAGACGCACCTTTAAAAAGAGCAATTATGCCATTTGGAGGAATTCGTATAGTAGAAAAATCATGTGAAGCCTATGGAAGAGAAGTTGATCCAGAAGTTGATAAAATCTTCCATACAATAAGAAAAACTCACAATGATGGAGTTTTCAGTGTATACACACCTGATATAAGAGCTGCAAGAAGTAGCCATTTAATTACAGGTCTTCCTGACGGATATGGACGTGGAAGAATTATTGGAGATTACAGAAGAGTTGCACTTTATGGTGTTGATGTATTAATTGAAGAAAAGAAATCTGAATTAGAAATTCTAGACACAAATGAATTCACAGAAAGTATCATTCGTGAAAGAGAAGAAATCAAAGAACAAATTGATGCTTTACAAGCTTTAAAAGTAATGGCTGCAAAATATGGATATGACATATCAAAACCTGCATCAAATGCAAAAGAAGCTGTTCAATGGTTATACTTTGGATATTTAGGAGCAATTAAAGACCAAAACGGTGCTGCAATGAGTATTGGTAGAACATCTACATTTTTAGACATCTATTTTGAAAGAGATTTAGCAGATGGAACATTAACAGAAGAACAAGTTCAAGAAATAATGGACCATTTTGTTATGAAGTTAAGATTAGTTAGATTTTTAAGAACACCAGAATACAACGAATTATTCAGTGGAGACCCTGTTTGGGTAACTGAAAGTATTGGTGGTATGGGAATTGATGGTAGAACATTAGTTACTAAAAACTCATTCAGAATTTTACACACATTAGAAAACTTAGGACCTGCCCCAGAACCAAACTTAACTGTTCTATGGTCTACAAGATTACCAGAAGGATTCAAAAGATATACAACAGATTTATCAATAAAAACATCATCAATTCAATACGAAAACGATGATTTAATGAGAATTACTTTAGGTGATGATTATGGAATAGCATGCTGTGTTTCACCTATGAAAATAGGAAAACAAATGCAATTCTTCGGTGCAAGAGCAAACTTAGCAAAAACATTATTATATGCTATAAATGGTGGTAGAGATGAAATCTCTGGAAAACAAGTTACACCAAAATATGCACCAATCACTTCTGAATATTTAGATTATGACGAAGTAATGGAAAAATTCGACCAAATGATGGATTACGTAGCAAAAATCTATATTAAAGCATTAAATGCAATTCACTATATGCATGATAAATATTCATATGAAGCAATTGAAATGGCTTTACACGATAAAGAAATTATAAGAACTATGGCATGTGGAATAGCTGGTTTATCAGTAGTTGCCGATTCATTATCTGCTATAAAATATGCAAAAGTAAAAGTAATTAGAGATGAAACTGGTTTAGCTGTTGATTATGAAATTGATGGCGACTTTCCTAAATTTGGTAATGATGATGATAGAGTTGACGACATTGCTGTATATATTGTAAAAAGATTTTTAACAAAATTACAAAAACATCAAACTTACAGAAATTCAAAACAAACATTATCAATATTAACAATAACATCTAATGTTGTTTATGGTAAAAACACAGGAAACACACCAGACGGAAGAAGAGCTGGAGCACCATTCGGACCAGGAGCAAACCCATTACATGGTAGAGATACAAACGGAGCTTTAGCTGTTATGAACTCAATTGCAAAACTTCCATTTGAAGAGGCTGAAGATGGTATTTCTTATACATTTTCAATAACACCTGGAACTCTTGGAAAAACTGAAGATGAAAGAGTTACAAATATGGTAAATATGCTAGATGGATACTTTAAACAAACAGGTCATCACATCAATGTAAATGTTTTTGATAGAAGTTTATTATTAGATGCTATGGATCATCCTGAAAAATATCCTCAACTTACAATTCGTGTTTCTGGATATGCTGTTAACTTTACTAAATTAACTAGAGAACAACAATTAGATGTTGTAAACAGAACAATTCATGAAAAAATTTAAAAGAACGGGATTGGAGAACAAATCTCTGATCCCTAAAATTTTTCGGAATTAAAAACGTCCTCTATTTCCGAAATTTTTAGGAGTAAACTTATGGAAAAAAAAGATATTGATTTAAAATATTATGCAAAAGTACATTCAATAGAATCATTTGGAACTGTAGATGGTCCTGGAATACGCTTTGTGTTGTTTTTACAAGGATGTCATTTACAATGTAAATACTGCCATAATCGTGATACTTGGAACATGAATGGTGGAGAATATAAATCTTTAGATGATATTTTTGAAAAAATAATGAAGTATAAAAATTATATTTATCCAAATGGTGGCGTAACTGTTACTGGCGGAGAGCCTTTATTACAAGTTAAATTTTTAATTGAGCTTTTTGAAAAATTAAAAAAGGAAAATATTCACACTTGTATTGACACATCTGGTATGGTTGCTTTAACTGATGATATAAAAAAACTGCTTTCTCTTACAGATTTAGTTTTACTAGATATAAAACATATTGATTCTGAAAAATGTAAGAATTTGGTTGGTTTTAATAATGAAAAAGAACTTGCTTTTGCAAGATATTTAAGTGACAATAATATTCATATGTGGATTCGCCAAGTTCTTGTTCCCGGATATACTGATGATGAGCAGGATTTACTAAAATTAAAAGATTTTATTGGCAATTTAAACACTGTTGATAAAGTTGAAATTCTTCCATACCATGATATGGGAAGATATAAATGGGAAAAACTTGGACTTAAATATGAATTAGATGGTGTCAGAGTCGCAAATGATGATGATGTAAAAAGAGCAAAGAACCTATTAGGAATTACCTAACAGGTTCTTTATTTTGCTTATGTGTTTGAGTCAAGAATCTTTATTTCTATAAAACAATCATTTTAAGAAAATACTCATAGGAGTACTCCGACATTTTTCTATGTTCTTCCTTATAAAAAACTTCATAAATCTTATGTGCAACCCCCTGAAGCTTTCCATCTACTTTCATCAACATTTTGGCTATTTCCTGAGAATCTTCAACAATATCTTCATCATCAATTCCTGTCATTATAAACAAGAAACATAAATCAACAATATTTTTTGAAGTTATAAAATCTGGTAACACTTCAAAAGGCGCTTTATTAATTTTTATAAAATGTAACATTTCACTTTTAAATTTTTGTAAACGACTTTCCATAGCATATGTTTGCTGATGGTAAGCTGATTTCACATCATTTGCATGAAAAATGTTACTAACTACTTTTCTAGTCCGCATCTTAATGAGAACTTCTTCTAAAGTTTCTTCTATGTTTTGTTTTTCCATATTTTTCTCCTTCACTATAATTATAATTGTAACTCAAACACTTTTACAAAACATTTAATAAATATAACACCTATATTTTACCACAAATACTTAAAATTCGCAAATTCTCTTTAATGAACTTGCGAATCTATTTAAATTATTAATTACATCAAATAATTATCCTAATAATTTAAGCTCAACATCTTCCATTTTGTATTTTCCATCAACCAATTTAAACTCAACCAAAGTATCATCTAAAGTATCTTTATTTTGTCTTAAATCAGTAGTAAATAACAATTTAATCTGAAGAATCTCAACATTATTTGTTACTATTTCTTTAAAGCATTCAGCCATGTGTTTTTCATCTTCACAAACTAAAATTAATTGAGGTAAACTAGCAAATCCAGAATCGCCTGGTTGAAAATTTTCATAAAAGTCTTTATATAAATTCATTTTTTCTACTAATTTCTTTTTCCAATCAAACTCTCTTCTAACAACTTCAAATAAGAATTGAATTGACTTATTATTTTTAGTAAGTTTTACAGAACCACCTGTAGCTTTAAATACTTTTCCTAGAGTTTTTGCTGTTATTGCTGGTTTAACAACATAACTATCAAAAGCTTTAACCTTTCTTAAATATGCTATTAATACTTGATTTCCAGCTAATCTTTTCTTTATCATTGGAACAGGTTTTGTATTATCAGATGGTTGCCATTTACATTCAACTTCTTTTGATGTTAATAAATATTTTCCCATCTTCTCTAAACAATAAATTCTATAAATTCCTTTTCCTTCATCAGATGTAAAGTAATATCTAGTTAATATCTTTGATTTTACTAAAGCATCTAATTTATTATTTAATTTATCTTGTGATTTTGGGTCTATTCCTTTTATTTCTAACATTTGATATATTTGTCTTGATGTTATAAATTCAAATTCATTTACTAAATCTAATATAGCAAAATGAATATCTGTAATATGACCTATATTTATCTTATGTACAATTTGGTTCATAGATACATAGCCATCTTTGCCATCAAAAGTTTTTATTTCTCCTTCTCTAATTGCAAATGGTGATACTTGTGCTTTTATTTCATTATCTTCAACCATTTTAAATTCCTCCTCTTTTATAATAATTATTATAATAAAACTACTTTAACTTTTTTCTTATCATAGTCTATCTTTTTTATGTACAAATCAACTTTTTCTCCATATTTTAATCCTTCTTTATATTCAGCCATGCCAACTAAGTTTGGAGTAAGTTCAATGAATATTCCATTTTTGTTTTTTTCTGTTTCTCTTATTATTCCTTTAGTATTCATTCCTACAGAGAATTTTTTTGCATTTTCTTCCCAAGTTCCTAAAGTGTCTTTATATGATAAACTTATTTTTCCTGTCTCTCTATTTATAGATTTTACCACAATATTTACATTTTGTCCAATTTTTAGTCTTTCATATGGTGTTTTTATTCTGGCTACAGATAAATCTTCAATATATGCTAAACCCACAACGCCTCCACCTATATCTATAAAAGCTCCGTATGGTGTAATATTTTTAACTATTCCTTTAATATTGTCTCCAACTTTTAAGTCAATTTTTACAGAATTTAAAACTTCTTGTTGGACATCTTTTCTTGAAAAAATCAATTTATCTCCATCTTTTTCTTTTAATTTAAATTGAACATATTTATGTACTTTTCCTATACATAAGTTTTCTTTTGGATATCCTTTTTCGTCAACATTTATAGCTTCAATCTCTTGTCTTGGTATTATTCCATGCATACCATTTTTTAATTCGACATGTAAATTATAATCTTTATCACAATTTTTTACAATACCTTGTAAAATATCTTTTGTGTCCTCTATTTCTTCACTTTTCCATCCTTCTGGGAAAAATTTAAATGTACTCATTTGTTACTCCTCTTTTTCTTATGTTTTTGTTAATAATTAATATATCCTTTTGTTTTCTATTTTAAAATCTTTTTTACTTCAAAATCTTTTAAATATCTCCATGTACCTAATTTTAAATCTTTTACTCCAATATCACCTATTTTACTTCTATGCAGAGCTACCACTTTACTTCCAACAGCTTCGCACATTTTTCTAATCTGTCTATTTTTTCCCTCATGAATTGTTATTTCTAGCCTTGATATATTTTTTTCCTCATCAGTCTTCAAAATTTTTACCTTAGCAGGTCTTGTTTTATAATCTTCTATTTCAACACCATTTCTTAACTTTTCAACTGCATCATTTTCTATTATTCCTCTCACAGTAACTGTATATGTTTTTGTAATTTCATGTTTTGGATGTGTGACCTTGTAAACAAAATCACCATCATTTGTCAATATTAAAGCTCCTGATGTATACATATCAAGCCTTCCGACCGGGACTACTCTTTCCTTTACTTTTACTAAATCTAAGACTGAATCTCTATCAAATTGATCTTTTGCAGTAGTTACATATCCAATAGGTTTATTAAGTAAAATATACACAAATTTATTTGAACTAAAAACAGGTTTTCCACAATATTCAACTTTATCAACAGTGGGGTTAACTTTAGTTCCTAATTCTTTTACAATTTGCCCATTAACCGAAACTTTTCCTTCTAATATTAATTCTTCACATTTTCTTCTTGAGGCAACTCCACTGTTTGCTAAAAATTTTTGTAATCTTATGCTTTCCTCTACTTCCATTTTATTATAATCACTTCCTTAAACTATTTGGTCCAAAAAGTGTCCAAAAAGTGTCCAAAAAGAACCGTCCCTATTGGACATCTTTCAAAATATTCTCAAAATACTCTGGTAGTGGTGCTTCAATAAACATTTCTTTTCCTGTAATTGGATGTTTAAATTTTAAAGATTTTGCATGAAGACATTGGCCTTTTATTCCCCATTCATTTTTTCCATTTGAATATACAGTATCTCCAACAACAGGATAACCAATTTCTGATAAATGTACTCTTATTTGATGAGTTCTTCCTGTCTCTATTTTTACTTCTAGTAATGTATAGTTTTTAAATCTTTTTAACACTTTAAAATGTGTTACCGCATTTTTACCATTTTTATTTACAGCCATTTTTTTTCTGTCTTTAGTACTTCTGCCTATTGGCATATTTATAGTTGCTTCTTCTTCTTTTACAAATCCTTTAACTAAAGCAATATATGTTTTTTCTACTTCGTGATTTTTTATTTGTTCACTCATATTAATATGTGCTTTATCATTTTTAGCAACAACTATTACTCCTGATGTATCTTTATCTAGTCTATGTACTATTCCTGGTCTTATTTCTCCCCCTATTCCTGATAATGAGTCTTTACAAATAGCCATTACTGCATTTACTAATGTTCCATCTGGATTTCCATTTGCAGGATGAACAACCATTCCCTTTGGTTTATTTACAACTATTATATCATTATCTTCATATAAAATGTCTATTGGAATATCTTGAGCTTTTAATGATATTTCTGTAGGTATTTCTTTTTCTACTTCGATTTTATCATCTTTTTGTATCTTATATGAAACTTTAGTTTTTTTACCATTTACCAAGACTTTTTGGTTCTCTATCATTTTTTGAATATGAGCTCTAGAAAATTCAGTATTTTCTGCCAAATATGAATCTATTCTTTTTCCTATTCCTGTTTCCTTTACATTTATTATCAAAACTATCTTCTCCTATTAATTTATATATATATTTATACATTACTCTTTAAAAATATTCTTATAATAACTATTCATTTGCACTTAATCTTTCATAGATAACAAAATTATCATCTGAATATATTTCTTTGTAATTTTTATCATGTGTTTTTGTTATTAACATATTAGTTTTTGAATTTTTTCCTGTTATAATATGTGTTATATTATATTTTTTAAATGTATCTTCATAAAATTTAGATACTGAAGATGTATTTATAAAATCGGTAAATATATCTTCATCTTTATTTCCACTAAATTCCGGTGCATATAAATCTGCTCTTGAATCTATAAATACAGGTATTCCTCTAAACAACATATAACTTCCATAATTGTACTCATTATAAAATCTTGCTTTACTTAAATCAATATTTTCTAATATATAATCACATGCTTCAACAGGATATGATTTTGAATCAACAAATTTATCATCTAATTTTGGTTTTACTACATCATAACTCATTAATCCAATCAATACTGTAAGTGAAATTACAACTAATACATTTCTAAAAGCTTCCTCAAATTCTTTTATTCCCTTTTTCGTATATGTATTTATTAAATCAACTATAAATTTAGTTAAGATAACAGAACATATCAAAACAAATATTGAAAATTGTCTTCTTGTGGAAAACATTAAATAACACAATCCTGATAACATAAATAAATCTGATAATCTTATTTTTGTTTTTGTAAATATAAGAATTGCTAAAAATATTACTAATACGCACATTGCATTTGTATTATTAATAAGTGTTAAAGGTAAATGTTCACTAATATTTTGTGTTGTATTCCCTTTCATTGTTTTATATAAATATGTATATGGTGTATCACCTAAAGGTGTTAGTAATCCTGTAAATGCACATATAATCATTATAATAATTAAAAATTTAACATTTTCTCTTCTTTTTATAACTAGTTTATATGAATTATTTTTATTTTCTCTTTTATCTTTAATTTTTAAGTTTTTATCTTCTTGCTCTTGTAATTTTATTTGTAATTCTTTTAGTCTTTCTATATCATTTTTCTTTTGAGCTTTTTTCATTTTATGTTTTATTACTAACATCTTGCATTTTTTATATATAATTATGTCTGATACTATAGCAATTAAATATTCTACTATATATGGTAAAAATAGTACAAAGAAGAATGGCCATGTTGCAACATGTAAATTTGCAATTAGCGTTGATATTAATATTAATCCTATACCATATCCTATCTTTCTGTTTTCTATAAACTTTTCTATAAAAAATAGTTCCCATATAAATAATATAAATGTTACTAATTGAGCTCTAGCTGCAATATATGGTTTTAATGCATATATTACTCCCATTGTTATAATAAATGATATTGATTTAGATTTTGTTAATTTTGAGTTTACTAAAAATATTGATATTCCTAAAATTGCAGATAATACACATGTTATAATATAAACACCTTTAAATCCTCCTATTGAGTAAATTAAATATGTGAAAAAATCATATAACCAATGTGGATATGTGTAACTTAAATTCTCATGCCATGAAAAATGGTCCATCATATCTATTCCATTATTTTTTATTAATTCACCTATTTTAATTGTATAATATGTATCATTTTGGAAAGTAACTGGTGTAACACATACACAAAATATTGCAATTAATATTATTGCAACTATTGTAAAATTAACATTTATATTTATATGTTTTTTTAATTTACCTTTTTTATTTTTCTTCTTTTCTACATTTTTTTCTTTATCTTTCTTCATATTTAATTCATTCCTCCTAAAGTATCAATCATTTATATAATAACTATTTCAAAATATTTTTGCTATTTTTTCTTTCTATATGATTATATCAAAGAACAAATCGGAACGCAATAAATTTTGCATTATTTTAAATACAAAAACTATTATATAGTTACTATTCACAGCTTTAAAATTTAAAGATGAAATTAATTATTTATTTATTTTTTTGTTACCCCATTCTAAAAATTCTGGCAAAAGTTTAAAAACTTTTGAGAATTTTTGAACGGTCCCCCCTTATCCACTTCAAAATAAATAATTAATTAATTTCATATATATTTTTTTTTATTATGCTGTGAATAGTAACATTATACAGTAACTACAAAAAAAACAAACTGATATTCTAAATATCAGCTCATTTTATATTTATATTATACAGCTTCTTGATTTTCTGTTTCTTTATTTTCAGTATCTTCATTTTCTTCTACAACTTCTAAACTTCCAACAGAAACTTCATAAGCAACTCTATTTTCAACTGTTCCATCTTCATGTTTCTTTTCATACATTCTAGATTGCACTCTACCTACTATCTTAACTTTAGTTCCAACTTCTAAGTTTTGGCAGAATCTTGCATTTCTACCCCATGCAATAGTTGGAATATAATCTGATTTATTATATGCTCTATTAACTGCTAATAATACATCTGCTATTTCTCTTCCAAATGGTGTTTGTCTATATATTGGTTTTTTACATATGTAACCAATTAAAACCACTTCATTTGTTACCATATCTTTTTTAACCATTTCATTTTCTTCTTGTTGTTCTGGTTCTTCTACTTCAACAACGTCTTTTGCAAACACTGTTAATATTAATCTGTTTTTTTCATTTTCATAACTATTGTATGATCTAAATTGTCCTTTTACTAACAAATTTTTACCTTGTGTTAACATTTCATCTGTTACTAATCTTTCTGATACTGTAATTGGTATAATGTCAGCATTTCCACTTAATCTTTCTATTTCTAGATTAAATACATAAAATCTCTCTCCATAAATTTCATGGCTAAACTTTTTTTCTCCTGTAACTTTTCCAACTAATGTTAAATAGTTGTTTTCTAAATAATTTGTATCCAAATTCTTTTCCTCCCTTATTTTTTATATACAAATTTAATTTGCTTTTTTCTTTTTGCATTTCACATTAACTACATTTTTAATTATACACCTTTTTTTTGGTTTTGTCTACATAAAAAGTTAATTTTTATTAAAAAATGTAGATTTTTCCAGTATTTCGTGCATTATTTTTATATAAATTATGTACTTTTTTCCAATTTCTATACTTTATTTTGTAATTTGTGTTCCTGCAGAATTTATTTTATAATTGTCTTTATATATTAATTCACCAACTGGAACTATCTCATAACCCTCCTTTTTTATGTTTTTTATTAACATATCTAATGAGTCTGCTGTGTGTTTTGTTCCATTATGCATTAGAATTATATCTCCTGATTTTAATTTTCCATTTAATCTATTCCACATTTCATCTCCTGTTAATCCTTTATAGTCTAAAGTATCTAAACTCCATTGTATTGTAAAATAACCTTTATCTTGTGCTGATTGAATAACTGTATTATTATATTCTCCATATGGCGCTCTATATAAATTTGTTCTTTTTCCTATTATTTTTTCTAGTTTATCATTGCTAAGTTCTATTTCTTCTATATTTTTTTCATATGATAATTTATTAACGTGTGGATGTGTATTGCTATGACTTCCGTATTTCTTGCCCTGCTTCATTTATTTTTTTAACCGCTTCTGGGTATTTATCAATCCAATCTCCTACCATAAAAAATGTTATTTTAACATTGTTTTGATTTAAAATTTCTAATATTTTATCTACATCATCAGCATTCCAAGCACAATTCATTGTCAAACTAATTTTTTTATCTTGTGTTTGTACATTATAAATTGGTAATAATTTTTCATCATTTGATGAAGTTGCTATTGCATTAAAATTATCCGATTTCATTGTATTTGCCACAAAGAACAGTAAAAAAACTGTTAATATTGATACAATATATGTACAAATTTTTTCTTTACTAAAAACTAAAAACATAAAACCACCTAACATATTAATATGTTTCAGTGGTTTTATATATTCATTTTATTTATTCTATTTTAAAATTTCATCAATTGAAACTTCTAAGGCATTACAAATCTTAGCTAACGTTTCTAAACGAATACCTGTCATTCCCATTTCTAGTCTACTAATATATTTACAAGATAATTCTACTTTTTCTGCTAACATCTCTTGTGTATATAACTTTTTCATTCTTGCATTTTTAATATTATTTCCTATTTTTCTATAATCAAAATCATAATAAATTTTACTTTTTTTAGTTTTTTCATGTTTTCCATATTTTTCTATGTCTTTTATATTTAATATTGACAAAATATCCTTTATATTCTCTTCTAAAATATCTTGTTCATCTTCTAAATTTTTTAATTGCTGTACCAATTGTTTTTGCTCTATACTATTTCTAACATAGTTTTTTCTAATATATTTTTTTATTGATAAATTATAATCATTTTCCTTAATTTGATTAATACTAACAATTTTAGAAAAGCCTTCAATCTCTTTTCTATCTTTATAAGTATTTACAATTTTATTTTGATTTTCTTCTGATAATATATTCTTAAATCTTTTATTTTTATATTCATTACTTGCATCTATAAATAGTATATTCTTATCTGTTTTATTCTTAGAAATAATCATCATAATGACTGATATTCTTGTATTGTAAAATAAATTTTCTGGTAATCCAATAATCGCTTCAATTTCATTTTTCTCTACTAAATTTTTTCTAACTTTTCTCTCATTTTCTCTAAACAAAACTCCATGTGGCAATAAAACTGCCATTTTTCCATCATCTTTTAAATTGTCTAACATAGATATTACAAATGCATAATCCCCGACTGCATTTTCTGAAATTTCATATTCTTCAAATATAGGTCTATATTTTATAACTTCCTTCCAATCTTTTTTTGAATATGGTGGATTCGAAAGTATATAATCAAATTTTATTTTTTTATTTTTTTCATTATTCTGATATTCTATTTCTTCATCTTCTATATCATTTAACAAAATTCTAGTTTTCAAAATATTATAATATTCTATATTTTCTTCTTGACCAAATATTTTTATTTTTTTATCATTTAATTTACTTGCATTTATTAAAAAATTTCCACTACTACACATTGGATCATATACATCAGCACTTTTTTTATCTAGAATCATATTTACCATTGTATTTGTAATTTCCATTGGAGTATAAAACAATTCATTTGAATTTTTCATATCACCAATCATTGCTATTTGTTTTAATACTAACTCATATTGCTCAGCTATATACTTTTTAGGAAAACTATTACACATTTCATTTATTTTTTCAATTGTTTTAGACAATATATTTTTTTCTCCTAATTTTCTATAAAAAACAATATTACTAAATTGTACATCTGAAAATATTTTTTCATCTCCAATATCTTCCCTCATATCACTTATAGCTTTGTCAATTTTTTCACTTATATAATAATTATCTCTATCTTCATATATTTTTCTAAAAGTTTGATTGCTATAATCCTCATGATATTTTAAATATATTAATGCAGATATATACTCTATATAATTTGTATTCATATTTGTTTTTGTTTTAAAGTCATTACATATATCAGTTAATTTATTATTTTCCTGAAACAGTACCATTATTTTTCCTCCTCAACTAACTGCTCTATTATATTTTCATATATCATTTCCTTTGTTTCTATAATATCTTGCATTACTTTTTTTTCATTTTCCCATACTTCAATTAAATCTTTTATTTTTTCTTGTTTATCAATATCTATTTCTGGTATTTCTATTTTTTTCAATGAAGCTATCGATATTTTTTGTATGCTTGATCCAATTTGTTCCGTAGCGATTTGTGCTTTTCCTTGCTGACTTTCTAAATACCATTTTAAAAATCTAGAATTGATTTTATTTTTATCTGGCCTAATTATACATAATTGAGATGGAACTAATAAATCTTCTTCTTTTTCTTTTACTAAAATAATTTTATTAGGAGCAACTAGTCTAAATAGCAAATCCCCTTTTTGTGTCATTTTATCTGAAAAATCTTTGTCTGTTTCTATCGCTTGATACTCTTGATTTTCTTCATAATTATTTAAGTTAAATATTTTATATTGATATTTACCATTTTCTACACTTTCCCTATGTACTAATATTCCTATTGATACATTTGCTATTTCTTCTAACTTCATACTAGTGCTCCTTTCTAAATAATTTTAAGCTACACCTTTACCAGTTTCACTTTGTTTTCTTAGATGAATTTTTATAGAAATTACTATTAAAAACATTTCTCTCCATCTCCTCTCTTCAGTTTTACCTAAAAGATTTCAATACTTTGCTTTTTTCGTATTTTTATGTTATAATTAATTTGGTCTAAATACTTACAAAGTATTTTTTCTAGTTTTAAATAAGCCGCGAACTTATTTAAAACTTTTTTATACAAATCTTTTTGGTTGTATGATAACTATAACATATTTTTTATATTATTGTCAATATATATTTTTCTACATTTTTTGCCAAATAATAAAAGAACTGCATAAATACTATAGAATGATTATTCAATAGCATTTATGCAGTTCTTTTTTATTATTTTGTAAAATATTCTATTATTCCATTATAGATTCCCCAAGCTAATTTATCTTGGTATTCATCGTCCAACAATTGCTGCTCTTCTTCAGGATTAGACAAGAAGCCACATTCAACTATAGATATTGGTATTTCTACATGTTTCATAATATAAACAGTATCTAACTTCATTGCTACTCTTTTATTATCTTTTTGAATTGCATCATTTAAACTAGATTGTAATATTTTTGCCAGTTTCATACTTTCTTCACTTTTACTACTATAAAAACATTGCCATCCCCAATATTGTTGTTGTGGTATTTTATTTAAATGTATGCTTACAAATATATCTGCACTAGCACTATTTCCTATTTTTACTCTATTTCTTATATCTGATATTTTCTTTTCTTTTAATGTTGTTTTGTCTAAATCATATATTGCTTTTTCATCTGAACGTGTTAATATTACTGTACAACCGCTTTGTTCTAATAAATTTTGTACTTTTAATGCAATTTTTAGATTTGTTTCTGCTTCTGTTGTTCCTTTACTACTTTGTGCACCTTCATCTGGCGTACCATGCCCTGCATCCAAAACAACTACTTTACCAGAAACTGGTGTAGCTGTTGCTTCCTCTATTGTTTCTTCTGCTCTTTCTTGAGTCCCTGTTTTTATTCCTTGATATGAATATACAGATATTCCTATTAGAAAACAAATTAAAATCAAACTTATTCTTTTTCTACTAATTATAAACATTCTTTTATCTCCCAAAATTAAAAACTCTTAATATAAAAATATTAAGAGTTTTTAATTTTATTCTTATTATAATTATTTTTTTATTTTTTTCTTCTATCAATAAAATAACTACTTCCCATAACAGACTTAGCATTATGTTTAACTTGAGCTCCAACTTCTCCTATTTCTAGCATATTAGCAAATCTACCTACATCTGCTTCAACAACACCAATTGAAATAGATGTTAATGGAAATTGTTCTATAATTCCTTTTCTATTTGCAACTTCTATATAACCTTTTTCAACATCTTCCTCTGTGAAAAATTTTGTTACATGAGCATCAAAACTTGCTATTATATTCTTGCAAATTTCATCACAATTTAATATTGGAACAATTGCTATAAAATCATCTCCGCCTATATGTCCTACAAATGCTCCTTCATGTATATAATTATGAACACATCTTACTATTGTGTCTGCTGTATATTTTATAATTTCATCACCTTTTAAGAAACCATATACATCATTATATGCTTTGAAATTATCTAAATCTAAATATAATACAGAAAAGTTTTCTCTGTTTGAAATTCTTTTCTTCAATTCTGCATGAATTTGTACATTTCCAGGAAGTCCTGTTAGTGGGCTAATTCTTCTGTTTATTGATAATAAACGTCCTAGATTTTTGATTGTATAATATAAGTATTGTGCATTTACTGGTTTTTTTATGTAATATTCTACTGATTCTTTTAGGATTTCTATTCTATGTTCTTTATCTGAATTAGATGATACTACTATTACTGGTGTTATGCTATTGTCATCATCATTTCTTATCTTTTTGCATAATTCAACAGTATCTACATCTATTGCATCTTCATTAATTATTATTATTGTTGGTATATTTCTTAGTGCAACATCTATTTGTTCAGATTTTACACTAATAAATTTGTATTCTGTATCGTTTTTAAATAGTTCTCTAAAGACCAATACTGATGTTTCATCATCATCTATAATATAAATTTCTTGTATCATTTGTTCTCCTCTCTGTTATTTTTATCTTTTTTTATTATTTCAATTTTTTTGCTTAAAACTTCTCTTATTTCAGTTGTATCTATTGCTGGGAAAGCTTTTTTCATTCTATATACATGTCTGTATAAGTGTTTTAATATTCTGTTTTTCTTTTTACGTAATTCTTCTATTGCATTTTGACTTTCTTGAACTAAGTCTTTAGTTGATTTCTTTGGCTTGTATTTTTTTAGTTCTTCAAGTTTTTGTTTTATTTGATTATTTATTTCTTCTATTTTTTGTAGTCCATCTTTTATATTTTTTGTTTTTACAATACTTTCTATTGTATCAATTATAAAGATTATACTAATTACACCAATTACAATTTTTAATATTGTTGGATTTACAAATTGTAATTCCTTTTCTACAAATGGATGTATATATTTTACAAATACAACTCCTAATATTCCCCAACATATTGAGTTACTTAAACATACTCTTCCTTTTATATTTATTTTGTGGTCTGAATAATCCCAATATTTGGTTTTAAATATTTTTTCTAATAAATAACCTACTAAATATTCCCATAGGGACATTCCTATTAATGATACTGTGAATAATATTATAATGTTGTTACTAAATTGTCTTAAAAATAAAAACATTATAATAGCACCAATCCCATAAATAGGACATAAGGGTCCATTTAAGAACCCTGTATTTATTATCTTTTTTTCTCTATAACTTCTATATACGCTTTCTAAAATCCATCCAGCAATTGAATATATTATAAAATATGTCCATAAATTAAATATATTATTTTCCAATTTTTTCCCCTTTAGCTTATTTTGTAACTTTTGCTGCTCTATATTCAGTTATTCCATCTGTATTATAAACAGTTACTTCTATTATATTATCACCTGTTTGTAATTCCATTGGTAATGTGCAATCAAATTCTGTTTTATTATCTATATTAATTACAAATTTTTGACTATCATCTTGATTTAATCTTATTTCTATTTTGGTTAGTCCTACTTCGTCTGATGCTGATAATGTATAATGTTCTTTTGCATCATCTGTATCTATTACTACTTTTGGTTTTGATACACCTTTTATTGTTTGCTCTTTTGTATCTGTTTTGTTATCAATATCTACAACTACAACTTTTAATGTATGTGTTCCTTTTTTTGCATCTATTTCTTGTTCTATTTTTGTATCATTAATTTGTATTGTTGTTTCATCATCGTCATCCCATCTGTAAGTCATATAAGATATTGTTTGGTTGCTTTCACAAGTTATTTTTATTTTATTTCCAGCTACTTCAAAGTTTATATTACTTTGTGTTTCATAATCTTTTTTGTATGTTACTTCTTCACCATCTTCATCTGTAACTATTATATTTAATGTATTTTTTCCTGATGGAATATTGATTTCTTTTTCTATATATTTTCCATTATTTCCTTGTATTGTTTGTTTTGCTTCATCATTCCATCCATATTCTACTTTTTGTATATTTTTTTGTTGTCCTAATACTTTTAATAATAGTATTGTATCTGTTTTGTTTTCTAATGTTATTGTAGGTTTTGCTGTTTCTTTTACTTCTCCTGCTTGGTTTGTATAAATTACATAAGCTCCTGTTCCTATAATAAATACTCCAAATATTATTAAGAATATAGCAAATATTTTTAATATTTTGCTTGTTTCTACTGGCTTTTTATTTTTTGTTTTTTTATAATTTCTACCATTGTCATTTGGCATATTTGTAGAAAGTATTTGATTCATATTTTTCACCTCTATATTTCACTCAAAAAAATTATAACACACCTAATTTTAATTGTAAACGGTTTGAACCAAAAAAAATAAGATAGGTCAATGCCTATCTTATTTTATATTTTATAATACAAATTTCTTTATTAGAATTATTCCACCAGCTATTGTGATTAATACTGCAAATCCTAAAGCATAGTATATTCTTGCTTCACCTGTTGAGATTGATATTAATACTGGTGCATCATCTTGATCGTCTTCTTCTGGTACTTTATTGTCTGGAGTTGAGTCTATATCATGTGCTCCTTTATCATTGTAATCTTCAGATATTTCAGCAATATTTGTTTTTAATCCTAAATTGTCTTTTCCATTAATCCAAGTAAGTGTAACTTCTACATCAGCACTTTCTCCTGGTTGTAATAATTTGTTTTCTAATAATTTTGTTGATATTACATTATTTCCTTCATCTGTCCATCCTTTGTTGTCTTCTGCTACAAACTTTAATCCTTCTGGAACATAGTCTGTTATTTCTTTTGCATATCCTGCAATATCACCTTGGTTTGTTATTCTTATTGAATATTTAAATTTAACTGTTAATGAACTTAATTTCTTTCTATTTAATTCAACTTTAACAACTGGTTCTGGGTCTTGTTCTGGTGTATGTCCTGTTTGTGTAACAGTTTCTTTTCCATTTTCAACTACAATTGCTTGTGTAACCCATTTTCTTAATGCTAAGTCAAAATATGTTAATTTAATATATTCTTTATCTTGGTCATCTTCTCCATCATTCCATTTATCTGGAACTGAGTCAATATCATCTACTGGTTTTCCATTTTTGTCTGTATCATCAGAGATTTGTGCAGAGTTTATTATTATTTTATCTGATGTATTTGGTTCTACAACCTTAAATGCTACTTGAACATCTGCATAATCTGGATTTTTTTCTGATATTTCTTTGCTACTATCAAAAGCTGTTAACAATGCTGGATTTTCTTTTATTTCTGTGTTTTCTTTCATTCTAGCTTCGCCTTGTTCTTTTGATAAGTAATCTGTTGTTATTTTTACTGCTTCTGAAACTTTTGTTGTTTCTTTTCCATCTTTGTCATACATAATCCATCTATATTCTTTGTTTAATTCATTTTCTGGTAAATATTCTAGTCCAGCTGGTAAGTCATCAGAAATTTTTGATGCATAACCATCTACTTCACCTTCGTTGTATACTCTTATTGTATATACTACAATGTCATTTGTTACAACTTCTACTGGGTCTTTTGTATGATTATATGTTATTTTATTATTTTCTTTGTCATAACTTATTTCTGGTATTCTATTTGTTACTTGTTTATCATTTACTCCTGTAATGAATTTTCTTAATGCTAAGTCAAATGGTTTGATTATTACTTTTTCAAAGTCATCATCATCTTCTTGACCTGGTACATATGAACCTTTTTCATCATCTTTGTATTTTGGTAGTTCTTCATCACTTGGTAATTTTACATTATTTTCTGATGAATCTCTATCTGTTATTGAATTTTTGTTTTCGTCTTTGTATATTGTTATATCAGCAATATTTGTAATGTTTTCAGAAGTTTTTGCTGTGTCTTTTACTCTACACATAATTGGAACTTCTTTGTATGATAATACTATTGTTCCATCTTCTTTTGTTGTTGTTTTTCCAATCATATGACTATCCAAGTATTCTGTGGTTACTGTTCTTCCATCTTCTGAAACTTTCCAACCATATTGTTTGTTGAAATCACCTTCAACATATTCTAAGTATGATGGTAAATGGTCTTTTATTTGACTTGCATAACCATTTATATCTCCTTCATTGTATACTCTTAACATATATACTACAATATCACCTTTATTTACTTCAACTGGTTCTTTTGTATGATTATATGTTGCTGTTGTTATTAATTTTCCATTTGCATCTGTTGTGTTTAATTTTGATGTATCAACTATTGGTGCTCTTGTATATGTTCCATCTTGATTTTTTAAGTAATCTGAATCTTCTATTTTTGTATCACTACTTACAGCTATTATGAATTTTCTTAATGCTAAATCAAATGATTGTAATTTTACATTATCATAATCTTCATCATCTTCATATTTAACCCATTTATCTGTATCTGAGTCTCTATCTGTTACTTCATTTCCATCACTATCTGAATCTTTTGTAATTGCTGCTTCATTTCTTATTATTGTTCCTGTTGTATCATCTGATGTTACTTTTAAGTATACAGATACTTCTTTATAGTCTGGATTTTTATCATTAATTGTATTTGTATATTCTTTTGTTGCATCAAAAGCTTTTATTAAGTTAGCTCCTTCTGTTGCAACTTCTGCTCCTTTTCCTTTTGCTAAATAATCTGTTTTTATTGTTTCTACTTTATTTGTATCTTTATTTACTGTTCCAAAATCCCAAATTCCTTGGTTATATTCAATTGCTGTTTTTTCTGAATCTGTTAATGTTGTGTCAGCTTTTAATTCCTCATCTGTTTTTTCTGACCATATAAATTCTAGTCCATCTGGAATATCTTCTGTTATTTCTGAAGCATATCCATCTATATCTCCTTCGTTATATACTCTAAATGTATATTTTACAATATCTCCTTTTTTTACTGATACTGGTTCTTTGTTTAATTTATATGTTGCTGTTGTTGCTGTTTTATTTGCTAAGTTTGTTATATCAACACTTTCAATTCTTTCTGGTACTTTTGTTCCATTTACTTCAACAATTCTCTTTATTAATTTTAAATCGAATGCTGCTGGGTTTAATACTAATTTTTCAAAGTCATCATCATCTTGTTGTCCTTTATAATAATATGTAGAATCTGTTAAATCTTCTTTATTATTATTTCCTGTATAATTTGACATATTGTCTTTGTTTACACTTGGTGCTGTTGATGGTTCAGAATCTAAGTCTTTACCTTTTTGATTTATTATTGTTACATTATCCACTGCATCAAATTCTTCTGCAATCCAAGCAACATTTGTTAATATTTTTTTGTTGCTAGAATCTGGTTTTGCTGTTACTTCACATTCTATTTCTATTGTTTCTGATTTTAGATTTCCTTCTGTATATGCTTCTAAATTTGTTGTGTTATTAGCATTTCTTGTAATTGTTACTTGATTTGATGTTTCGTTATAACTTGCTGTAAATCCTTCTGTATTTATTTTGCTATATTTTAAACCTGTTGGTAATTGGTCTATAATTTTTGTAGCTCTACCAGCTTTTTCTCCTTCATTATAAACTGTTAATTTATATGTTACTATACTTCCTGTTTTTACTGTTACAGGATCTTTTTTGTGTTTATATGTTGCTGTGTTTGTTGTTTCTATTGTACTTTCATCTATGTTTGGAACTCTTGAATTATTTCCTGTAAGTTCTACACCATCTACTTTTGTTATATATTTTCTTAATGCTAAGTCAAAATCTTTTGTTTCTGGTATTTTTTCTAATGATATAATTGGTTGTGTATTTTCTTGTTTGTTTGGATCTGCATTAGAATATAATGTTACTTTTGTTTTTGGTGTTGCTGTATTGTTTGCATATGCTGTTGCATTTGTATTTGCTGTTGTTATTAAGTAATTATATAATTTTACAGCTTGTTCTTGTCTTTGTAAACCTTCTCCAATTTGCTCACCTTGATCACTAAATGTTAAATTATAATCACTTAAACTTGTATATTGTTTATTATTTTGAGACATTTCTAATGTTCTATAAAATAGCCAAGATGTCTTGTTATCACCATAATTGTTAAATACTCTTTCAAATAATGCATCATCATGGTTTGTATAATACCATATTGCAGCTTGTTGTACAGCTTCTATATCATCTTCTGTTAGTGCTACCGTGTAATCTTCTGCATCAATTCCAGCTTGTGTTAATAATGCTGATTTTTCTTCTGCAGTTGAAACACCTTTTAAATATATAATATCAGTTAATGCTAATAAATTATTATAATATCCATTATTTGCTATGCTTTGTAATACTAAATTTCCTGAAGAAGCTAATGCTGCTTGTTCAGTTTTTAAATCATATGTAATATTATATGTAGCTATTTCAGCAGTATTTTGAAATCCTATTCCTGCTCTTACACAATAAAAATTTCCATCAATACCGTTCTCATCTACTACATTACTTGAATATTTCTTTATATTCCAAATTTTAGTTCCAACAATTGATTCTGTTGTTGAACCATTTCCTAATGGATTATTGATTGCATACCCCATATTTTCTGGAGTTGTTCCTGTTCTAAATTCTTCTACACCAAAATACACTGGTGTTGCTAATGGTGTTACTGCTTTGCTTTTGTTAGCAAATGTAACTACCATCATCATTGAAATTAAGCTTATTAATAGCACTCTGATTTTTTTACTTTTCATTAAAAATCTTCTCCTTTTATAAAATTATTTTTATAACATAAATATATTTTATTGCATGCAACTGCCTAAGTCAATAGCTTTCTTTTCCTTATTTATTATATATTTTTATGTACCTTCTAATTAGCTACGGAAGCTCATTTCTTCAAAGAGCTTGTTTTTTTTACAGTTACATTATAATTATATTACATTTTTATTTCAAAATCAATATTTTATGTAAATAATTCCGAGTTTTTATTGATTTCCGTAGGTTTTCATATTTTTTAATAATAACTAATCATATTTTTTTATTTTTTCTATATTATTTTAATAAGAGGTGCATTATGAAAAAAATTATTTCTATTTTTATGTTTTTTATTTTTATTAGTATGTTTGTCTATGTTTCATTTGCTGATGATATAGATACTGAAACTCTAGACGTCAGTACCGAAATAAATTCATTTACTGATGCATATACAGAAGCTATAAAAGAACCAGATGTTAATTCACGTGCTTGTGTAGTTATTGATAGAAAAACTAACAGTGTATTATTCGGTAAAAATGAAAATTCTAAAAAGAAAATGGCTTCAACTACAAAGATTATGACAGCAACAATTATTATAGAAAAATGTAATCTCACCGACACAATAGAAATTTCAAAAAAAGCTGCTGGAACTGGTGGTTCTAGATTAGGATTAAAAACAGGTGATAAAATAACAGTTCTTGATTTATTGTACGGATTAATGCTACGTTCCGGAAATGATGCAGCTGTTGCACTTGCTGAATATGCAGGAGGAGATATTAATGGTTTTGCCGAATTAATGAATGCCAAAGCTTTAGAATTAGGACTTACTAATACTCATTTTGAAACACCTCACGGCTTAGATTCAAATGAGCATTACACCACTGCATATGAACTAGCACTACTTTCTAATTATGCTTTAAATAATCCTACATTTGCTAAGATTGTAGGAACTAAAAACTATACAATAACAATAAATGGTTCTCCAAAGGATTTATCTAATACAAATGAACTTCTTGGAAATATGGAAGGAGTTTATGGTATAAAAACAGGTTTTACAAATGGTGCTAATCGTTGCCTAGTAACTGCTTGTAAAAAGAATAATATGGATATAATTTGTGTAGTTTTAGGTGCTGATACAAAAAAATTTAGAACAATTGATAGTATTAAATTAATAAACTACGTTTTTAATAATTTTGTTGTTTATGATTTAGAAAGTTTTGTTAATAAAAATTTTGAAGATTGGAAAAAGGATAATTTAAATACATTTATAATTAATAAAGGTCTTTCTCAAGATGTATTACTTAATATAGAAAATTTGTATATTTCAAAAGTTCCTATTCGAAAAGATTTAATTAATTCTTTTGAAATGAAAGTTGAATGTCAAAAATATTTTAAAGCTCCTGTTAAAGGTAATTCTTCTATAGGAAATATTGTAATAAGTAATTCTGGTAAAAAAATTGCTAAATGTAATATTTCTATAATGAATGATATTGATAAAAAGAATAGTTCTTATTATTTTATATATTTGTTAAAAAATATTTCAAGTATTATTCAAAAGAATTTATTATAATAAATACCACATCATTGATTTATTAGTCAAGAAAAATCAGAATTTTTTGATTTTTTCTAAGTTAATTATCATTTTTGAAAATTTTAACCTTTGCTATTAAAACAGAAAAAGAATTAAACTATTATTATAGCTTAATTCTTTTTAGATATTTATATATTAAACATTTTCTTTTATGTAGTCAACTACATCTCCTACTGTTACAACTTTTTCTGCATCGCTATCAGGAATTTCTATATCAAATTCTTCTTCTATAGCCATTACTAATTCAACTATATCTAAAGAGTCAGCTCCTAAATCATCAATAAAAGATGCTTCCATTGTTACTGCTGTATCTGCTACACCTAATTGTTCAACTATTATACCTTTTACTTTTTCTAATATTTCTTCTGAACTCATAACTCGAGTTCACCTCCTCTCAAGTTTCTATATTAAAATATTATCTTATTTTTATAATACTTTTATATTATATGTTATTACTTTTGTCAAGTATATTTGACAATTATTTAAAATTTGTACTAGTCGTTCACATTTTTATTTGAATCTTCATTATTTTTTGTGAATTGTTCTATCATTTTGTCTACTGCTTTGTTTTCAACAAATTTTTCAGCTTGAATTATTGTGTATTCAAACAATATTTCATCACTGCTTCCATGTGCTTTAACTACTGGTTTTTTTACTCCTAAGAATAATGCACCACCATATGCTTTATAATCCATTGTTTTAGCAAATCTATTTATTGCTGGTAATGATGGAATTGAAGCAATTTTTGATAATATATTTTTCATCATACTTTCTTTTAATGATTTTTTAACAAATTTTCCTAATCCTTCTGTTGTTTTTAAAAATACATTTCCAGTAAATCCATCAGATATTATTGCATCTATTTTTCCAGAAAAAGCATCTCTTCCTTCTACATTTCCGACAAAATTAATTCCTAATTCTTCAGATTTTTCTTTTAATAATTGATAACTTTCTTTTACTAGTTCATTTCCTTTTGTTTCTTCTGTTCCTATGTTTAAAAGCCCTATTGCTGGTTTTTCAATTCCAAATGTATTTCTTAAATATATAGTTGACATTTGGGCAAATTGCAATAAATTTATTGGTTTGCAATTTGTATTTGAACCACAATCCATTAATAATAATTGGCTTTTATATGCTGGTAATATTCCCGCTAAAGCTGGTCTATCTATTCCTTTTATTCTTCCAACTAATAATGTAGCTCCTGCAAGTAATGCTCCTGAATTTCCGGCAGATATAAATACATCTCCTTCATCTTGTTTTAGCATATTAAATCCAACTACCATTGATGAGTCTTTTTTGTGTTTTATTGCTTCTGTTGGCTTATCTTCCATTTCTATTGTTTCTGCCGCATTTTGTATTTTTAATCTATCTGAGATTTCTTCTATTTCTTTTCCATATATTTCTTTTACTCTATTTCTTATAACTTCTTCTTTTCCAACTAATATTACTTCTGCTTTTACTTTATTTATTGCGTTTACTGCACCTTTTATATTGGCATCTGGTGCATTGTCTCCACCCATTGCGTCTAATATTATTTTCACGTTTTATTCCTCCAAATCGTTTTTGTATATTTTATTTTTGATATTACTATTTTATTATTGTTTTATTGAAAAAGCAAGTTTTTTTAGTAAATTTCATATAAAAGGTAGTAAGTTTGATACTTACTACCTCATACTTTTTTATATATACTTATTTTGCAACTCTTTAATATTTGATTCCAGTTATGTTATAAACTTTATATCTTGAATTCCAACTAGTTTCATTAGAATATGATATTTTCAAATTAAATTTATTATCATCTAGTTTTATATATCCAAATATTGTAGTATCTCCAAGCGAAAACTCAAATTCTGCTACGGGATATTTAGCGTTTATTATTGCAGAATTATATATTCCATTATCAATAGCAGATCCATAAGTTACTATAATAAAATCAAAATCATTTATACTTTGACTCAATGTTCCAGAAACATCCCCTTGAACATTATCATACAAAACGACTTTATTAGAACTTCCATCTCTTTGCCCTGTTATATATTCTCCTATATTCTTCTCATAATTTACTAATATTTGGTTTTCTAATTTTTCTGCATTTTGCACTATACTTTTTGCTTGCTTTGCATTTTCAAATAATCCTGTTTGGGTTAATGTGTTTATTGCTACTCCTGCTAGAATTAATAATATTATTATTGTAATCACTAGAGTCACAAGTGTTATGCCTTTTGTATTTTTCATCATATCAATCCTTTCTTTTGTTTTACTGTAGTTCTATCATCTACATTTCAATTTTACTATAACGCCAAATGCAAGTCAATATTTTTTGATATATTTCCGTATATAATACAATAAAAATTCATTTAGCATTTTGCAAAAAGTCTATATTTTTGTCATAAATTAAAGTTTGTGACGAAAGAAAGTGGGAAATAAGTGGGAAAAAACAAAAATAGCAAGGTGCTACAAATCTCTGTAACCCTTGCTATTACTATATTTATTATTCGATGATGTCAGCAACAACACCTGAACCAACTGTTCTACCACCTTCACGAATAGCGAATC
>ERZ824978.1214-NODE-1214-length-29776-cov-3.917937_pt1 | contig 29776 bp, 17 predicted proteins | sample MGYA00519860_ERZ824978 | MGnify/ENA primary metagenome ERZ824978 (study PRJEB31778, sample SAMEA3449184) | human gut metagenome | biome: human gut; feature: human-associated habitat; material: faeces | place: United Kingdom | collected 2010/2012 ... | reverse complement strand
GTTCGTCGTCGAGGCGGTCGATACGAGTGTGCGGCGCACGCCGCTCGGGGAGTTTCTGGCCCGTTCGGCGCGGCGCGGCGGGCGGCCGATAGCAGCCGTCGGACGGGTGCGCGGTGCGGACAGCACGGTGGTGCAGCGTGCGTTGCGACGTGCGCACGAGCGGCTGGGACTTCCCTACGACGACGAGTTTCTGCCCGCCAACGGCAAACTCTATTGCAGCGAGCTGGCGTGGGAGTGCTTCGTGGCGGCCGACGACTCGACGCATCTGCTCCGGAGCCGGCCCATGCCCTTCCGCACGGCCGACGGCGAGCTGCCGGCCTATTGGTCGGAGCACTTCGCCGCGCTGGGGATGCCCGTTCCCGAAGGCGTGGCGGGAACCAATCCCAACGACATGGCGCACGATCCGGCCGTCGAGATCGTATGGCGTTACTACGACGAATAGTCGCGCAGTCCCGTAATCCTGAAACTGCCTGCTGAATAAAGGAGACTTTTACTCGTTTGCTGCCCGTGCCGTCGCTTCCGGCGTGCGGCAGTAGTTCGGAGACGCCGGCAGACCGTACGGGTCGCTGCGGAGCTTCGGAATCCGGCCGTGTTCTTCTGGATCGGCGCATCGGACGTCTCGTTCCTGCTGCCGCTGCTCGACTGGCGGCAGCGCCAGGCGGAGTGCCGACGGAGCGAACGAAGGGGCGTCCCGCACGGGACGCCCCTTCGTTTTACGATGGCGGGATCGTTATCGGTCGGCGTAGAGCACCTGCGCCAATGCATCCAGTCCCGCTTCGCCCGGGAGTTCCGGATAGGCCGCTCGCAATGCACGGGCGAATTCGTCGGCCGTCCCGTTTGCGGCCAGCAGTCGTTTCACGCATTCCAGATAGTCGATCTTGAAGCGCACGGCATCGGCCCCGGCCGCTCCGCCGTGTCCGCCGATGAAGAGCTCGGCGCCCGATGCGAGCGCCCGACGGGCCTCGGCAATCTCGGCGTCGACGGCTGCCGGCGAGGAGATTTGCAGGGAATTCGCGTGTGCCTTCGCAGGAGCCCAGTGGGTGTAGCAGACCTTGCCGCCGATGAGGATGCTCGCGGCGGGAAAGTCGGTCGCGGCGCCGCGGTCGAAACGGAACGGAATCCCCGCCCACCGCTGCGTAGTGCCGAAGGCCACTTCGTCCGTCGCTCCCGTCGGCCGATCGACGATCGCGTCGCCGAAGGTCTGCGCGAAGTTCCGCATCATGCCGTCGTAGACCGCATCCTTCGTGAAGGCGGGCATCCCTGCGGGCATGACCGTCGCGTGGTCGCCTGTCCCGCCCACATGGTAGTCGGCGATGCGCGCTTCGACGGGCTTGCCGAGCGCGTCGAGGTAGGCGTCGTATTCGGCGACGTTTTCGCGGAACAACGGCTGTTCCAGCGTGACGACCGCCTGCGTTCCCTCGACGATGTAGCTTGCGTCGCCGAGTGCGTCGTTGGTGTGGTAGACATGCAGTCTGAAATTGTCGAAATCGTGTGTTTCGAATGTTCCTTTCGTCTGTGCCATAGCTGTAATCGTTAACAATGTCGATAAAATAGCGAATCTCTTTTTCATCTTGTCCGGATTTATAGGTTTCGAAAAGTTATTCGGTTACTTTTCGAGTGCAAATATAGTCCGACGGATCGTACGTGTCAAGTAGATACGCGAATGTCAGATAGTTACCTCAGGGTAACGATCGCTGGGCGTGAACGGATTGACTGGCGAATTTTTTTGGATTTTTTCCGCCTCCCGCAAAAACGCCCCGATCGCCGTCACCCGGTGCTTTTCGCGGTGCCTGATCTTTCGATGCTTTTGGATCAAGCCAAAACGCAAGAAAAATCTATGAGAAGAAAAATTTCTCGATCGATGCTTCGGGAAGCGCCCCGATCCTTCGATTCGGCGTTTTTTATTTGCGGCGTAAAGTAGTTTTACTTACTTTTGTAAACCGGAACGGGGCAGCCGATCGGCGTGGCGGCGCGGGTTCGTCGTGCGGCAGGGCTGCCGATAATCATGAAACGAATACAGACTATGGACAGAACGACCGTACAGGACGCCCTGAACCCCGATTGCCCGATCCGCAACGTGTTGGCGCGTATCGGCGACAAGTGGTCGCTGTTGGTGATCGTCACGCTGAGCGGTGCGCGGACGATGCGTTTCGGCGCATTGCAGCGGGCGATTCCCGACATTTCGCAGAAGATGCTGAGCGTGACGCTGCGCACGCTCGAAGAGGACGGTTACCTCACGCGGCAGGTTTATCCCGAAGTCCCGCCTCGGGTGGAGTACAGCCTTACGTCCCGCGCGCAGTCGCTGCTGGCGTGCATCGATCCGCTCGTCGCGTGGGCCAATGCGAATATGGCCGATATTCTCAACGACCGCCGGACTGCGCGCGGGGAGCGGTGACGAGACGGCGCGATCCGTTCCGGTGCGGAACCGGCGACCGGCGAACTACGACGCCCCGCCCTGCTGCTATTTCTTGCAGCAGGGCGGGGCGTCGCGTTCCGGGGTGCGCTGTATTCGAAATGCCTTCCGCAGTTACCGCTGTCGGAACTCGAAGGTGAACTGGTTGCCCTCCTCCGTGAGCCAGGCGTGCTGCCGCGTCGTGGGCGAGAGGGCGAACAGGGGCGAATAGGTCATCACGCGCACCGTGCGGCCGTCGGGGAGAAATTCCAGAATGCGGATCCAGCCGTCGCCGCCGTTGCCCTCGTACCCGCCGCCCATCGACTGCGAGTCGAAGAGCATCTGGTGGACGGGACGGCCTGCGCTGTTGGCATCCGTGCGGAATCCCCAGCCCGATACGTGGCCGCAGAGCACCAGTTCGATGTTCGAGGCGGGGTAGACGAGTTTCCGCCAGATCGCTTCGCCCTGATTGGCGTCGGGCAACTCCTGTTTGAATTTGGTGATCTTGCCGTTTTTGACTACCGGCTCGTAACTGGTGACGCGCACCGGATCGCCCGCGATGCGTTCGCTCTCGGCGTTGAGGTAGGAGTGCGTCATCAGCACTACGCGGTGATTGCGGTACTCTTCCAGCCCCACGATGCGGCGCGCCCAGCCGATCACCGTGTCGCGGGGTGCGAATTCGAGGTTGAGGAAGAGGTAGTCGATCCCTTCGGGGCTCCGCAGCTCGAAGGCGGCGTTCTCGACGGCGTGATTGCCCTGTGCGTCCAGACCGTACTGGCTGAGCATCCGCCGGTTGAGGGGGTTCTTGTCGACGGGGAAATACTCGCCGATATGGGTGCGGCGGTCGCCCGTGCGCGTGTAGGTGTAGTCGTGGTTGCCGGTGGCCGTCATGTAGGGAACCACTCCGTCCAACTGCGAGAAGGCGCGGGCCGTAGCCTCCCACTGCTTGTGCGACGACTGGTCGCCCGAGTAGCCGTTGCTGATGCGGTCGTTCTGCTCGACCAGATCGCCCACGCAGAGCACCAGTTTGGTGTTGAGCGCTTCGGCGTGTGCGGCGATCCAGCTGGTCATGATCTCCATGATCGGCTGGTTGCATGCCTTTTTGGCGTAGCCTTGCAGGTCGGGAAGCAGGACGACGGTCCACGAATCGGGATCGGAGAGGGCGGGTTCGCTGAATTTCTCCTGTGCCTGTGCCGGCACGAGGAGTGCTCCGAACAGTGCTGCGAGCAGCAGCCGGGCGAGGAAAACTCTTCTGAACATGGTTTTATCGGTTTGTAGTGGGTTTCGACAGGGTTTCCGGTCGCACGATCGCCGCGGCGGTTACGCCACGCTCTGCATCTCGATGAGCTTGGAGTAGATGCCGCCGCGCGCCATCAACTCCTCGTGCGTACCCTGCTCGGCGATGCGTCCGTGGTCGATGACGATGATCTTGTCGGCGTTGTGCACCGTGGAGAGCCGGTGGGCGATGACGATCGACGTGCGCCCCTTCAACAGCGAGTTGAGCGCATCCTGCACCAGCTTTTCGCTCTCGGTGTCGAGTGCCGAGGTCGCCTCGTCGAGGATCAGGATCTCGGGATTTTTCAGCACTGCGCGGGCGATCGACAACCGCTGCCGCTGGCCGCCCGACAGTTTCATGCCGCGGTCGCCGATGTTGGTCTGGTAGCCCTTGTCGGTCTCCATGATGAAGTCGTGGGCGTTGGCTACCTTGGCCGCGGCGACGATCTCGTCGTGCGTGGCGTCGAGTTTTCCCAGCGAGATGTTGCCCTCGATCGTATCGTTGAAGAGGATCGTATCCTGTGCTACGACGCTCATGTGGGCGCGCAGGCTCTCCTGCGTGTAGTTGCGGATCGACGTGCCGTCGATCAGGATGTCGCCGCCCTGGATGTCGTAGAAGCGGGGAATCAGTTCGCTGAGCGTCGACTTGCCGCCGCCCGAAGGTCCTACCAGCGCCACGGTTTCGCCCTTGCGGATCGTGAAGCTCACGCCGTCGATCACCTCGCGGTTGCCGTCGTAGGAGAAGCGCACGTTGCGGAATTCGATCCCTTCGTGCAGGCCGTCGAGCGTGCGGGCGTCGGGGGCGTCGGGCACCTCGGTTTTGGTGTCGAGCAGCATGAGGATGCGCTCGCCGGCGGCGACGCCCTGGTTGATGTTGGCGAACTGGTCGATGAACGAACGCACGGGGCGCGTGATCTGCGAGAACATGGCGATGAAGGCCACGAACTCGCCGGCGTTGAGCGAGCGGTTGATGACGAGCATACCGCCGAAGACGAGGATCACGCCGACGGCCGAGATCCCCAGAAACTCGCTCATGGGCGATGCCAGTTGCTGGCGGCGCGCCATCGAGAGGAGCAGCCGCGAGAACTCGGCGTTGATGTCGTAGAATTTCTGGCGGATGTAGTTCGTGGCGTTGTAGCCCTTGATGAGCTTCACGCCCGACAGCGACTCGTCCAGGACGCTCACCATGTCGCCCATGCGCTGCTGGCTCTGCATGGCGGGGTGGCGCAGTTTCTTGACGATGCTGCCGATGATGAGTGCCACGAGCGGCAGGAAGAGGATCGAGAAGACCGACAGTTCCCACGAGATGGAGAACATCGCCACCAGATAGCCGATGATGAGGAACGGTTCGCGGAAAGCTACTTGCAGCGTGTTGGTGATGCAGAACTGCACGACCATCACGTCCTGCGTGATGCGCGACATGATGTCGCCCTTGCGCTGCTCGCTGAAAAATCCGACGTTGAGGTTGATGACGTTGTCGAACAGTTCGTTGCGCATCCTTTGCAGCGTGCGCGTGCGCATGTTCTCGACCGTCCATGCCCCCAGGTAGCGGAAGGTGTTCGACAGCAGGTTCATCAGCACCGTGACCGTGGCCAGCAGGATGAGCACGTACATGGGGTTGTACTCGCCGAAGACCGAGGTGTAGGCGTAGCGCAGCCATGCGCTGAGCGACGCCTCGTCGAAAGCGAATTCGGGACGGACGTAGAGCGGCTCGAAACGGAACTCGGGGTCGAACATCGCCTGGATGATCGGGATGAGCATGATGTAGTTGACCGTATTGAACAGCGCGTGGAGGATCGAGTAGATGAAATAGGGGACGGCGTATTTGCCGATGGGGCGCACGAACGTGAGCAGGCGGAGATATATCTTGAACATGTGAGGTCGAAATCTTCGTTTGTCCGCAGGCCCGATACGGACGTGCCCTTCGAAGGGGGTTCCGCCGATCGTTTCGCCGGTCGGGCCGCGATGGTTTTTCCGTGTGCAAAGATAGAAATAAAATTCGGATTCCCGCCATTCGGGTCTTCTTTTCAGCCGCTTCGCCGTTCTTTGCGGTGTTTTTCGATCGGCGGAACGGTTGAAATCGGAATAATTTTCCTAAATTTGCCGACTGAACCGTTGATTCGTAAAATCTTTCGATATATGAAGTTCAAGGAGTACAAAGGACTCGATCTGCCGCAGCTGGCGGCCGACGTGCTGGCACAGTGGGATGCGGAAGACACCTTCCACAAGAGCATTTCGACGCGCGAGGGACACCCCGCCTTCGTATTCTACGAAGGCCCCCCCTCGGCCAACGGCATGCCGGGCATCCACCACGTCATGGCACGCACGATCAAGGACATCATCTGCCGCTACAAGACGCAGCAGGGCTATCTGGTGCACCGCAAGGCGGGATGGGACACCCACGGCCTGCCCGTCGAGCTGGGCGTGGAGAAGAAGCTCGGCATCACGAAGGAGGATATCGGGACGAAGATTTCGATCGAGGAGTACAACCGCACCTGCCGCGAGGCGGTCATGGAGTTCACGGGAGTGTGGGAGAACCTGACGCGCCGCATGGGCTACTGGGTCAACATGGACGATCCCTACATCACCTACGACAACAAATACATCGAGACGCTGTGGTGGCTCCTCAAGCAGCTCTTCGACAAGGGGCTGCTCTACAAGGGCTACACCATCCAGCCCTACTCGCCGGCGGCGGGTACGGGTCTCTCGACCCACGAGCTGAACCAGCCGGGCTGCTACCGCGACGTGAAGGACACGACCTGCACGGCGCAGTTCCGCGTGGTGCGCGACGAACGAAGCGAACGCTTTTTCGAGGGCGTCGAGGGCGAGCTCTACTTCCTGGCCTGGACGACGACGCCGTGGACGCTGCCGTCGAATACGGCGCTGGCCGTAGGCCCCGCGATCGACTATGTGCGCGTCAAGTGCCGCAACCCCTATACCGACGAGGCGCAGACCGTCATTCTGGCGCGCGAGCTGGTGCCGTCCTACTTCACCAAGAAGATGGAGGGAACGTTCGAGGTCGAGGATCGTGTTTACAAGGGACCCGAGTTCGAGGGCGTCCGCTACGAGCAGCTGCTCCCGTGGGTGCGGCCGATGGGCGATGCCTTCCGCGTGATCGTGGGCGACTACGTGACCACGACCGACGGTACGGGTATCGTGCATATCGCCCCGACGTTCGGTGCCGACGACAACCGCGTGGCCAAGCAGGCGGGCATCGCGCCCCTGTTCGTGATCGACCGCGCGGGCAAGGAGCAGCCTATGGTCGACCGCACGGGCAAGTTCTTCCGCATCGAGGAGCTCGATCCGGCCTTCGTGGAGCGGTATGTCGACGCCGGGAAATACGGCGAGTATGCGGGCCGTTACGTGAAGAACGCCTACGACGATACGCTCGCGCCCGACGCGCCGACGCTCGACGTGGACATCGCCGTGGCGCTCAAAGGGGCGGGCATGGCTTTCAAGATCGAGAAGCACGTCCACTCCTATCCGCACTGCTGGCGCACGGACAAACCGGTGCTCTACTATCCGCTCGACTCGTGGTTCATCCGGACCACGGCGCTGCGCGAGCGGATGATCGAACTCAACCGCACGATCCGCTGGATGCCCGAATCGACCGGTACGGGCCGCTTCGGCAAGTGGCTCGAAGGGCTGGTGGACTGGAATCTGTCGCGTTCGCGTTTCTGGGGCACGCCGCTGCCGGTGTGGGCCACCGAGGATTACTCCGAGCTGAAATGCATCGGTTCGATGGAGGAGCTGACGGCCGAGATCGAGCGCGCGGTCGCGGCCGGCGTGATGAAGGAGAATCCCTACAAGGAGTTCCGTGTGGGCGACATGTCGAAGGAGAACTATGCCAAGATCGACCTGCACCGTCCCTATGTGGACCAGATCGTGCTCGTCTCGTCCAAGGGCGAGCCGATGCGCCGCGAGAGCGACCTGATCGACGTGTGGTTCGATTCGGGCGCCATGCCCTATGCGCAGCAGCACTATCCGTTCGAGCATCGGGAGGGTTTCGGCGAGGTCTTTCCCGCCGACTTCATCGCCGAGGGCGTCGACCAGACGCGCGGCTGGTTCTTCACGCTGCATGCGATCGCCGCGATGCTGTTCGATTCGGTAGCCTTCAAGAATATCATTTCCAACGGACTGGTGCTCGACAAGAACGGCAACAAGATGTCGAAGCGGCTGGGCAACGCCGTCGATCCGTTCGAAGTACTCGACAGCTACGGCGCCGATGCTACGCGCTGGTACATGATTACCAACTCGCAGCCGTGGGACAACCTCAAATTCGACCGCGACGGGGTGGACGAGGTGCGCCGCAAGTTTTTCGGCACGCTCTACAACACCTACTCGTTCTTCGCCCTCTACGCCAATGTCGACGGCTTCACGGGGCGCGAGGCGGAGGTGCCCGTCGCCCGCCGGCCGGAGATCGACCGCTGGATCGTTTCGTTGCTCAATACGCTGGTGGCCGACGTCACGGCGTCGCTCGAAGGCTACGATCCGACCCCTGCGGCCCGCATGATCCAGGAGTTCGTGTGCGAAAACCTCTCCAACTGGTACGTGCGTCTGAACCGCAAACGTTTCTGGGGCGGCGGGATGACCGAGGACAAGCTGGCGGCCTACCAGACGCTCTACACCTGTCTGGAAACCGTCGCATCGCTCAGCGCACCCTTCGCGCCCTTCATCTCGGAGCGCATCTTCCGCGACCTGAACGCCGTGAGCGGCCGCCACGAAGGTTCGGTGCATCTGGCGCAGTTCCCCGCGGCCGATCCGTCGCTTGCGGACAAGGAGCTGGAAGAGACGATGTCGCTCGCGCAGCGCGTCTCGTCGATGGTGCTGGCCCTGCGCCGCAAGGTGAACATCAAGGTACGCCAGCCGCTCGGGAAGATTCTCATTCCGGTGCTCGATCCGGCGATGGGACGCCATATCGAGGCCGTGCGGCCGCTCATCATGAACGAGGTCAACGTCAAGCGGATCGAACTGGTCGCCGAGACGGCCGGTCTGATTACCAAGCGCATCAAGCCCAACTTCAAGACCCTCGGTCCGAAGTACGGCAAATACATGAAGCAGATCGCGGCGCTCACGGCCGCCTTCACGCAGGAGCAGATCGCAGCCGTCGAGTCGGCGCCGGAGACGACGCTCGACCTGGGCGGCGAACGGATCACGGTGACAGCGGCCGATTTCGAGATCACGTCGGAGGATATGCCGGGCTGGCTGGTGACCTCCGAGGGCAAGCTCACCGTGGCGCTCGACATCACCGTCACGGACGACCTGCGGCGCGAAGGTGTGGCACGTGAGTTGATTAACCGCATCCAGAATATCCGCAAGGACTCCGGTTTCGAGGTGACCGACCGCATTCGGGTCGAGATCGAGGCGAAGGAGGCGGTCGTCGGGGCCGTCGCCGCCTATGCCGACTATATCGGCCAGCAGACTCTGGCGCGCGACGTCCGCACGGCGGCCCTTCCCGAAGGGGAGTTCGTCGTGGACTCGGAGATCGACGAGGAGCCGTTGAAAATTGCCGTGACGAAGCTCTGAATGCAGTCATGCAGCGATTGACGACCGTCGGCTCCCGAGGGATGCCGGCGGTCGTCCGTTATCGGAGACGGATTTTTGCGAAAATATTTTGCAGTTACCGAAATAAATGTTATTTTTACGTTACACGTTAATAAACCGGACAAGATTATGGCAGAGGAGAAAACCCGATATAGCGATGCGGAATTGGCCGAGTTCAAGGAGCTGATTCTGAAAAAGCTTGAAACGGCGCGCGCCGACTACGAATTGCTGCGCGCGACGATCACCCACACGGGCGACAACGATACGGAGGATACCTCTCCGACGTTCAAGGTGCTCGAAGAGGGTGCCACGACGCTCTCCAAGGAGGAGAGCGGACGGTTGGCCGCCCACCAGATGAAATTCATCCGCAACCTCGAAATGGCGCTCGTGCGTATCGAGAACAAGACCTACGGCATCTGCAAGACCACGGGCAAGCTCATTCCCAAGGAGCGCCTGATGAAGGTGCCCCACGCCACCGAGTGCATCGAGGCCAAGGAGGGACGGCGCTGACGTCCCTCCGCAGGCAGAGGCTTCGCCCCGCAGCGGCGGATCGCTTTCGTCCGGGCCGTGGTATTCCGGCTGCCGCGGCGAGCGGTTGGAACGGTCTTTTGTGAATAAGGATAAAATGAAATTACCCCTCCGTGCAACGTCCGTTGCACGGAGGGGTAATTCGTCGGATGCAGGCCGGTTATTCGCCTCGTCGGATCTTGTCGAGTGCGGCCTTGACCGAACCGCAGGCGAGCAGCAGGGCGCGGGCTTCGGCCTCGGCGATCCCCGTCTCCTGCACGATCATGCGCGTGCCGCGGTCGACGAGTTTGTTGTTCGTCAGCTGCATGTTGACCATCTTGTTCCCTTCGACGCGCCCCAGCCGGATCATCACGGCCGTGGAGATCATGTTGAGCATCAGTTTTTGCGCCGTGCCGGCCTTCATCCGTGTCGAACCCGTGACGAACTCCGGCCCCACGACTGCCTCCAAGGCATATTCCGCTTCGGCGGCGACGGGCGACCGGGGATTGCAGGTGATCGCTCCGGTGAGCAGCCCGTGCGCCCGTGCCGTGCGCAGTCCGCCGACCACGTAGGGGGTAGTTCCCGATGCCGCGACGCCGATCAGGATATCGCCGCTGTCGGGCCGCCACGGCTGCATGTCGCGCCAAGCCCCTTCGGTATCGTCCTCGGCGTGTTCCACGGCCTTGCGCAGGGCGCCGTCGCCGCCGGCGATCAGCCCGATGACCGTGTCGAAAGGTACCCCGTAGGTCGGAGGCAGCTCCGAGGCGTCGGTCACGGCCAAACGGCCCGACGTGCCCGCACCGATGTAGAACATTCGTCCGCCGCGCTGCATCCGCTCGACGATCCGCTCGACGAGTCGTTCCATCGTGGGAATGGTCGCGGCCACGGCATCGGCCACACGGCGGTCTTCGCGGTTGATGCCCGTCAGCAGGTCGTGCACCGACATCCGCTGCAAATCGTCGTAGGCCGAAGCCTGTTCCGTTACTCTGATCTGTTCCATATGTGATAGTTCAATAATCCTTCGTCGGGGGTCTCGACGATCCGCCCCGCGCGCAACCCTTCGGTTGCGAGCACGTGCCGCAGCTGCCGTTCGAAATGACAGGCGACGCCGCCCAATGCCGACACTTCGGCGTCGGCGGGGTAGTGCGCGAGGTTGCGCCGCACGAATGCGCGGAACGCCTCGCAGACCAGTTCGTCGAGTTCGGGGCGGTCGATGTGCCGCGCCACGAAGCGCGTGAACGAGGCCAGGAAACGGTTGGCCATCCCTTCGCGGTAGACGCGGCGGATGATCTCATCGTAGTCGAGCCGCTCCTCCTCGAAAAAGAGCCGGCGCAGCGATTCGTCGCAAAGCCCTTTCAGCAGGTTCCCGACGAGTTGCCGGCCGATGTACGTCCCGCTTCCTTCGTCGCCCAGAACCCAGCCCAGCGGCGGCGTGTTGCGCACGATGCGCACGCCGTCGTAGTAGCAGGAGTTCGATCCCGTGCCGAGGATGCAGGCGATGCCCGCACGGCCGCCCAGCAGCGCGCGGGCCGCCCCCATGAGGTCGGATTCGACGGCGATGCGTGCCGCGGGGAAATAACGCGCCAGCGCCTCCCGCAGGCGGGCGCTCTGTTCGGGGTAGCGTTCGCCGCAGCCGGCGCCGTAGAAATGGAGCGCGTCGGCCTGCACCGGTTCCGCGAAGGTCTCGCGGAGCAGCGCCTCCACTTCGTCGGGGCGTTGGAGCACGGCGTTGATGCCACGGCTCTGTACGCGGCGTACGCTGCCGCTGTCGTCGACGAGCTGCCAGTTGCATTTGGTCGATCCGCTGTCTGCGATTACGATCATCGTTTCGGTCGGGAGTTTACGGGGTTTCGTTTTCTATGCGAGGCGCGGTTCTCGGGCGGCTCCGCCCGCACTGGCCGGAAATATTCGAACAAATGTAGGAAAAAATCCCGAATAATCGGATCGGTCTGCCCGAAAACTCCCCGTCGGTTTCTTCGCACGGGCATGTTGCATCGGTCTTCTTCGGCTTCGGCGGCACGGAGGACATTTTGACGGATGCGGAGGGTGCGGGAAAACGAGAGGTCGACCTCGCACAGCGGGGCCGGGAGGTTCCGAAATGTACGGCGTACGGAATCGGAGGCCGGCATCGGCAGCGGTTCGTTGTGTCGCGGCTGTTCCGGGGGCGTCGGTTGCAAAAAAAAACGCCGCGGAAATGCTTCCGCGGCGTCCTCACAACCTGACTGAAAATTACGGAACCTATTTGATGAACAGAAGTTCCCGATATTTGGGCAGCGTCCACATCTGGTCGTCGATGATCTCTTCGAGCTTGTCGATGTGGCGGCGGATCTCCTCGAAGTAGACCTCCACCGTGTCGTGGTAGGCGATCGCCTTCGCGCGTGCGTTTTCGATGCGGTTGGCCTTCTTGCGCGCTTCGATCATCTCGATCGTGAGCGTCTGGATGGCGGCCGTGTGCCCCTGTATCTTTTTGAGCAGATCGATGTCGGCCGAGGCGTCCAGCCCGCCGATCTGCGCCATTTTGTATACCTTGTCCAGCAGCATCGCCTCGTAGCGCGAGGCGATCGGGACGATGTGATTCATCGTCAGGTCGCCCAGCACGCGCCCTTCGATCTGGATCTTTTTGGTGTAGGTCTCCCACTTCACCTCGGTGCGGGCTTCGATCTCCACCTTGTTCAACACGCCCGTGCTCTCGAACATGCGGATCGAATCGGGGGTCAGATAGCGGTCGAAGATCAGCGGCGTCGAGGTTTCGCAGTCGAGCCCCCGGCGGGCCGCTTCGGCTTTCCACTCGTCGGAATAGCCGTTGCCGTCGAAGTGGATCGGCTTGCACTCGCGGATGAGCTTTTTGAGCTCCTCGTAGATCGCTTTCTCCTTTTTCATGCCGCTCTCGATGTGTCGGTCGACGGCCTCCTTGAAGCGGGTGAGCTGCTCGGCGACCGCTGTGTTGAGCGTCAGCATCGCGTCGGCGCAGTTGTCCGACGACCCCACGGCGCGGAACTCGAAGCGGTTGCCCGTGAAGGCGAAGGGCGAGGTACGGTTGCGGTCGGTGTTGTCGAGCATCAGCGTGGGGATGTGCGAGATGCCGCTCATCTTGAACATGTTCTTCGCCGAGAAGGTGATGGCCGCATCGCTGCGGCTCGCTTCCAGTTTTTCGAGCACGGCCGAAATCTGTGCGCCCAGAAAGGTCGAAATGATAGCGGGCGGCGCTTCGTTGGCTCCCAGCCGGTGGGCGTTGGTGGCGCTCATGATCGAGGCTTTGAGCAGGCCGTTGTGCCGGTAGACGGCCGCCATGACGTTGACCAGAAAGGTGATGAATTGGAGGTTCTCCGAAGGCGTCTTGCCCGGCCCGAGCAGGTTGACGCCCGTGTCAGTGCCCAGCGACCAGTTGTTGTGTTTGCCCGAACCGTTGACCCCCTTGAAGGGCTTCTCGTGGAGCAGGATGCGGAAGTTGTGGCGGCGGGCGATCTTGTTCATGATCGTCATCAGCAGCTGGTTGTGGTCGTTGGCCAGGTTGGCTTCCTCGTAAATGGGCGCCAGCTCGAATTGGTTGGGCGCCACTTCGTTGTGGCGGGTTTTGACGGGAATGCCCAACCGGAGCGATTCGTATTCCAGGTCGCGCATGAATTCGATCACGCGTTCGGGAATCGCGCCGAAATAGTGGTCTTCGAGCTGCTGGTTCTTGGCCGATTCGTGGCCCATGAGCGTGCGACCCGTCAGCACCAGGTCGGGGCGTGCGGCCCACAGCGCTTCGTCCACGAGGAAATACTCCTGCTCCCAGCCCAGGTAGCTGAAAACCTTCGTGACGTTGCGGTCGAAGTAGCGGCATACTTCCGTCGCGGCCCTGTCGACGGCTGCCAGCGAGCGCAGCAGCGGGGTCTTGTAGTCGAGCGCCTCGCCCGTATAGGCGATGAAGACGGTCGGGATGCAGAGCGTCGAGCCGACGATGAAGGCGGGCGACGCGGGGTCCCAGGCGGAGTAGCCGCGCGCTTCGAACGTGTTGCGGATTCCGCCGTTGGGGAACGACGAGGCATCGGGTTCCTGCTGGACGAGCAGCTTGCCGGAGAACTCTTCGAGCACGCCGCCCCGTCCGTCGGGTTCGGCGAAGGAGTCGTGTTTCTCGGCGGTTCCCCCCGTGAGCGGCTGGAACCAGTGGGTGTAGTGGTCGGCGCCGTGCTCCACCGCCCACTGCTTCATGCCTGCGGCGATGCCGTCGGCCACTTCGCGCGTGAGGGGCGTGCCGTGTTCCATGGTCTGGATCAGCGCTTCGTAGGTCTCGCGGTCGAGATACCGCCGCATGACGTTGCGCCCGAAGACCAACTCCCCGAAATAATCGGTCGAACGTCCGGCGGGAGCCTGTGCGGGAACCGCTACGTGGCTGAGCGCCTCTTCGACCATCCTGAATCTCAACGATGCCATATGAGTTTGATATTAAATGAAGGATCTGCGCCGAAATCGCAAGAAAAACATTGGCAGGGGCCCCGTCTTCGGCAGAATGCCCCGACGGGAAGGAACCAACTCAAAAAACCGCCGCTCCGCTGTTAACCAAAACAACACCTAAAACCTAAAAAAACAACACCGGAGAGATTCGGATTTACTGCCCCTGCACAATGTATTTTGTTCTTCGGGAGCAAAGGTAATTCTTTTCCGTGAGGTTGATACTCGGAAATCGATATTTTTTCGGAAAAAGTGAAAAAACAGAACATTTTCCGAAAAACAACGCTGTTTTTTGGCGATGAAGACTGAAATTTCGCGGGTTTTCCGGAAAAATGCACTCGTTTTTTGGCGAAATCCGATTTTTCGTGAAAATCGATTTTTTGCAAAATTCAGGGATAAACAGGATAATATTGATCTGAATGGTGTATTCGCTGCTCCGCTGTCCGAAGAGCTGTTCCGGCCGGCGGTGCGTGCGGCCCCGAAAACCGTCCGCCGCACGCGGCCGGCCGTATCCGCGGCGGACGGCCGTCTCCCGTATGCGGCAGGGGATGGAGCGGGGCTTTCCGGACGCTTGCGGGGCGCGGTGTTAAAAAACTAACACAAGTCTTGCCTCTTTCGCTTTTTTTTTATACTTTTACATGCTTTTTTTACGATAAAGTGAAATTTGCACGAGCGTTTCCGCCTCCGTGTCGCGGCCGAAAGGGTGTGCGGAGCGGGGAACGATTGTTGAAGACGAACCTAATCTCAAAATAATTATGGCAAATACCAAGCGTGAAAAGCTGTTCGCCGAATTCCCGCCGGTTCCGACCGAGAAGTGGGAAGAGGTGATTGCGGTAGACCTCAAAGGGGCCGATTACGAGCGCAAACTGGTGTGGCGGACACCCGAAGGGTTCAACGTCCGGCCGTACTATCGCGCCGAAAACCTTGAAGGTCTCAAATTCCTCGCCTCCGAACCGGGCGAATTTCCCTATGTGCGCGGTACGCGGTGCGACAATGTGTGGCGCGTGCACCAGAGCCTGACGGTCAAGTGCCCCGAAGCGGCCAACGCCGAGGCGCTCAAACTGCTCGACTCGGGCGTCGATTCGCTGGGCTTCTCGCTCACGAAGGGGTTGTCGGCCGCCGAGGTCGAGACGCTGCTGCGCGACATCCACCTGCCTGCCGTCGAAGTGGTCTTTTCGGGCGAAGGCGTCGCGGACGTCGTGGAACCCGTATTGGCGAAGATCGAAAAGGAGGGCTGGCAGGAGACCGCTTCCGTGCACTTCGTGCTCGATCCGATCATCAACCGTCTGTCGCTCACCGGCGCGTTCTGCTCGCCCGGCGGGGAGAAGTGCTTCAAGATGCTGGCCGGTCTGGTGCGCCGTACGGCCGCGATGAAGGGTGTGCGCGTGGTGACGGTGTCGGGTGAGAACTTTTCGAACGCCGGTTCGACCATCGTCGAGGAGCTGGCCTTCACCCTTTCGGCCGGCCACGAATACCTCGTGCGGCTGATGGACGAGGGGTTGACCGTCGACGAGGCGGCCCGCAAGATCCGTTTCTCGATGGGCGTCACCTCCAACTACTTCATGGAGATGGCCAAGTTCCGCGCCGCCCGCATGTTGTGGGCCAACATCGTCAAAGGGTACAACCCCGAAAAGGGCTGCTCGTGCAAGCTCTTCGCTCACGCCGTGACCTCGACGTGGAACCAGACGGTCTACGACCCCTATATCAATATGCTGCGCGGCACGACCGAGGCGATGTCGGCGGCTATCGCCGGCGTGCATTCGCTCGAGGTGACGCCGTTCAACGCGTCGTTCGCCGAGCCTGACGAGTTCTCGAAGCGCATCGCCCGCAACGTCGAGCTGCTGCTCAAACACGAATCGCATTTCGATCAGGTGGTCGATCCCGCCGGCGGTTCGTACTACATCGAGAACCTCACGCAGTCGATCGCAGCCGAGGCGTGGAAGCTCTTCCTCGAATTGGAGGAGAAGGGCGGCTACGTCGCAGCGTTCGAGAGCGGTTACGTCGTCGAGCGCGTCGACGCATCGGCCGCTGCCAAGGACAAGAGCGTGGCGCAGCGCCGCATCACGCTGCTGGGTGCCAACCAGTATCCCAACTTCACGGAGGTCGCTTCCGACGCCGTGACCGAAGCCGCCGTGACGCGCCGGAAGAAGGCGGGCGTGCTCAATCCCTACCGCGGCGCGATGGCCTTCGAGGCGATGCGTCTGCATGTAGATCGCAGCGGCAAGACGCCCAAGGCGTTCATGCTCACCGCCGGTCATCTGGCCATGGCCCGCGCCCGCGCCCAGTTCTCGTGCAACTTCTTCGCCTGCGCGGGTATCCGTGTGCAGGACAACACCTTCTTCAAGGATCTGGAAGAGGGCGTAAAGGCCGCGCTCGAATCGAAGGCCGAGATCGTAGTGCTCTGCTCGTCGGACGACTGCTACGCCGAGCTGGCTCCCCGCGTCAAGGAGATGCTGGGCGACAAGGCCATTCTGGTCATCGCCGGCGCTCCGGCCTGCATGGCCGAGTTGGAGGCGCAGGGCATCGGCAACTTCATCCACGTGAAGAGCAACGTGCTCGACACGCTGCACAACTACCTTACGCAGATGGGAATCTAAAACGCGAAAGTCATGAGAGCAAAATTTTCTGAATTATCATACACGGGCGCCGCGCCGAAGTGCTGCGCTCAGGCCGGCGGCGAGAAAGAGCCGTGGCTGACCGCCGAGCAGATTCCCGTCAAGGGGTGCTACTCGGCCGCCGATCTCGAAGGGATGGAACACCTCAACTACGCCGCGGGCGTGGCACCCTTCCTGCGCGGTCCCTATTCGACGATGTACGTGATGCGTCCGTGGACGATCCGTCAGTACGCCGGTTTCTCGACGGCCGAGGAGTCCAATGCCTTCTACCGCCGTAACCTCGCATCGGGCCAGAAGGGCCTTTCGGTGGCCTTCGACCTGGCGACGCACCGCGGCTACGACGCCGACCACCCGCGCGTGGTGGGCGACGTGGGCAAGGCCGGCGTGTCGATCTGTTCGGTGGAGGACATGAAGGTGCTCTTCAACGGTATTCCGCTCGACAAGATGTCAGTGTCGATGACCATGAACGGCGCCGTGCTGCCGATTCTGGCCTTCTACATCGTGGCGGGTCTGGAACAGGGCTGTACGCTCGACCAGATGGCCGGTACGATCCAGAACGACATCCTCAAGGAGTTCATGGTGCGCAACACCTATATTTATCCGCCCGAGTTCTCGATGCGCATCATCGCCGACATCTTCGAGTACACCTCGAAGAACATGCCCAAGTTCAACTCGATCTCGATTTCGGGTTACCACATGCAGGAGGCGGGCGCCACGGCCGACATCGAGCTGGCGTACACGCTGGCCGACGGTTTGGAGTACCTGCGCGCGGGTGTCAATGCCGGCATGTCGGTCGACGCCTTCGCACCGCGCCTGTCGTTCTTCTGGGCCATCGGCATGAATCACTTCATGGAGATCGCCAAGATGCGTGCGGCACGTATGCTGTGGGCCAAGATCGTCAAGCAGTTCGATCCGAAGAATCCCAAGTCGCTGGCGCTGCGTACCCACTCGCAGACCTCGGGCTGGTCGCTCACGGAGCAGGATCCCTTCAACAACGTGGCCCGCACGGCCATCGAGGCGATGGGTGCCGCATTGGGTCACACCCAGTCGCTGCATACCAACGCGCTGGACGAGGCGATCGCCCTGCCGACCGACTTCTCGGCGCGTATCGCCCGTAACACCCAGATCTATATTCAGGAGGAGACCAACATCTGCCGTCAGGTCGATCCGTGGGCCGGTTCCTACTATGTGGAGAGCCTCACCGAGGAGATCGCACAGAAGGCATGGGAGCACATTCAGGAGGTCGAGAAGCTGGGCGGTATGGCCAAGGCGATCGAGACCGGTATTCCGAAGATGCGCATCGAGGAGGCGTCGGCCCGCAAGCAGGCGCGCATCGACTCGGGCGTCGAGAAGATCATCGGCGTCAACGAGTACCGCCTGGACAAGGAGGCGCCGATCGACATCCTCGCGGTGGACAATACCGCCGTGCGCGAAAGCCAGATCAAGCGTTTGAAGGAGCTGCGCGCTTCGCGCGACGAGGCTGCCGTACAAAAGGCGCTGGCGGCTATCACCGAGTGCGTCAAGACCAAGCAGGGCAATCTGCTGGAACTGGCCGTCGAGGCCGCGAAGGTGCGTGCCACGCTGGGCGAGATATCGGATGCCTGCGAGGTCGTCGTAGGCCGATACAAGGCAGTTATTCGTTCGATTTCAGGTGTTTACAGTTCGGAAGTGAAAAACGATACGCAATTCGAGAAGGCGAAGGAGCTGTGCGCTCGGTTCGCCAAGAAAGAGGGCCGTCAGCCGCGCATCATGATTGCGAAGCTCGGTCAGGACGGTCACGACCGCGGTGCGAAGGTCGTGGCGACGGGATACGCCGACATCGGCTTCGACGTCGACATGGGCCCGCTGTTCCAGACGCCGGCCGAGGCCGCGAAGCAGGCCGTCGAGAACGACGTGCACGTGGTGGGCGTTTCGTCGCTCGCGGCGGGTCACCTGACGCTCGTGCCGCAGATCATCGCCGAGTTGAAGAAGCTGGGCCGCGAGGATATCGTGGTGATCGTCGGCGGCGTCATTCCGGCGCAGGACTACGACGAACTCTACCGCGACGGTGCGGCGGCCATCTTCGGCCCCGGTACGCCGATCGCTACGGCCGCCATCAAGATTCTCGAAATCCTGATGGGCGAATAGTAGGCCGATTCTTCCGGTTGCGGCTTCGTCCGCGATCCGATCGCATGAACGACCGGAGGGTTTCCATGACGGAAGCCCTCCGGTCGCGTTATCGGAGCATTCATGCGGGCGAGCGTTTGGTCTTTCGTACCGTTGTTTTTCGTCCGCGGCTGGCGGAGGGTGTTTTGCGCCGCAACGGTGCACGCTTTCGTGCCCGTTCAGCATCGATGACCGGAGGATCCCGCCGTTTTCGCCGTGCCCGATCTTTTGCTGCTTCGGGTCCGATCCGAAAGCAGGGAAGGGAGATTCAACGGTATTATTTATTCGGTACGTTGCGGGGCGAAGCCTGCGGAGAACGTCATCGGCGGGCCTCCGCGGGCGGAGGCTTCGGCCCGCGCCGCAGGTTATTCTTACGTTCCGTCTCGGCATAATCGAGCTGACGCTTGCTTCTGCACTCGACTTTTCGTATCTTTGACTGCGCTCCGGCGCGACGGGGTGCACGAAGACTCGAAACCGACAAGTTAAAGATAAAACCATGTCCTACAACAATCTGCGCGAATTTATCGAACGGCTCGAACGCGAAGGCGAGCTGGTGCGTGTCGCGGCCGAGGTGTCGCCCGTGGAGGAGATCGCCGAACTGACCGACCGCATGGCCAAGCAGCCCGGCGGCGGAAAGGCGATCCTCTTCGAACGCACGGGGACGGACTTTCCGGTGGTGACCAACCTCATGGGCTCCGAACGCCGTGTGGCGCTGGCGCTGGGCGTGGAGTCGCTCGACGGGCTGACGCGGCGCATCGACACGCTGCTGCACGAAGTGACGACACCCAAAGCGACCCTGTGGGAGAAGCTGCGGATGCTGCCGCTGCTGGGCGAAATGGCGCGCTGGATGCCGCGCAGCCGACGCGGACGCGGCCCCTGCCAGGAGGTGGTGCTGCGGGGCGAGGCGGCACGACTGTCGCTGCTGCCGGTGCTCAAATGCTGGCCGGAGGACGGCGGGCGCTTCGTTACGCTGCCGATGGTGCATACGCTCGACCCCGATACGGGGGTGCGCAACGTGGGGATGTACCGGATGCAGGTTTTCGACGACCGCACGACCGGTATGCACTGGCACGTGCACAAGACCGGCGCACGCCACTACGACGGCTACCGGCGGCAGGGGCGGCGGATGCCCGTGGCCGTCGCGCTGGGCGGCGATCCCGTCTATGCGTATGCCGCGACGGCGCCGATGCCCGACAACATGGACGAATACCTGCTGGCGGGATTCCTGCGCCGGCGTCCCGTGGAGCTGGTGCGCTGTCTGACCTGCGGGATCGAGGTGCCGGCCGACTGCGATTTCGTGATCGAAGGCTATGTCGATCCCGCCGAGGAGAAGACGGTCGAGGGGCCGTTCGGCGACCATACGGGTTTCTACTCGCTCGAAGACCGCTACCCCCGCTTCCACGTGACGGCGATCACCCACCGGCGCGATGCCGTTTATCCCGCGACGGTGGTTGGGGTGCCGCCCGAGGAGGACGCCTACATCGCCGAAGCGACCGAGCGGATCTTTCTGGCGCCGATCCGTCTGGCCGTGCAGCCCGAGGTGCGCGACCTGTGGATGCCGACGGCCGGCACGGCGCACAATCTGGCCGTCGTCGCGATCGAGCGGCGCTACGAGGGGCAGGCGCACAAGGTGGCGCAGTCGTTGTGGGGCGCGGGGCAGATGATGTTCAACAAATACCTCGTCGTCGCCGATGCCGCGACCGAAATCCGCCGCGTCGAGGCGCTGGCGGCGCTGGTGCGCAGGCTTGATCCGGCGCGCGACCTCATTGCGGCCGAAGGGGTGCTCGACGTGCTCGACCATGCGACGGCGACCTCGGGGTTCGGCGGCAAGCTGGCCCTCGACCTGACGCAGGCCGCCGCACGCGAGGAGCAGCCGTTGCAGCTGCCCGAACGCTTCGAGCCGTGCGGCGGGGTGGCGGCCGCGGCGACCGGCTTCGCGGAGCGGTGGCGCACGCTGGCGCTCTTCGTCGACCGGAGGACGGAGCGCGTCGATGCGGCGGCGTTCTTCGGGCGGAATCCGGTGCGGGGCGTGAAGTGCGCCGTGCTGTTCGACCGCGAGGCCGAGGGGCTGACGGGTGCCGAACAGCTGTGGCTGGCTGCGGCCGACAGCGATCCGCGGCGCGACGTGACGGTGGTCGGGGAGGTCGTGGTGGTCGATGCGCGCAGCAAGCGCCCCGGCGTGGAGGGGCATCCCGTGCGGTTCCCGAACGTGGCCGTCGCCTCGTCTGCGACGGTGGAGCGGGTGGATGCACGCTGGGCGGAGTACGGTCTGGGCGAGACGATGGCGTCGCCGTCGGAGCGTTACCGCCGGTTGCTGTTGTCGGATAAAGCCGCCTGGTGATGTGGTCGCGTGAAGATCGCCGGACGCTCGTGCTGCTGCTGCCGTTGCTGGTGCTGGCCGTGGCGGCGTTCCTGCTGCTCGAACCGAAGACGCCGCGGAGCGGGGCGCCGCCGGACGCTGCGAAGGAGGCGCCGCCGGAGCTGTTCGAGTTCGATCCCAATACGGTCGATTACCGTGCGTTGCGGCGGTTGGGATTCACCAAGCAGGACGCGGCGGGCGTGCTGCGCTATCGGGCCGCGGGAAAGATCTTCCGCATACCGGAGGATTTCGCCGCCTGCTATCAGGTGAGCGATTCGATGTACGATCGTCTGGAACCCTATATCCGCATCGGTGCGGAGTATCGTTTCCGGCCCCGCCGCGACAGTGCGCAACGTTTGCGCAAGCCCTTCGTGCGCCGCCAGCGGGTCGTCGTGCCGCTCGTGCCCTTCCGCATCGACACGATGACGGCGAAATTCCTGCGCGCGATCGGTTTCACGAAGCGGCAGGCCGAGGCGATCGCCGACTACAACACCCTCATCGGCGGTTTCCGCGACGAGGAGGAGTTGTGCGACTATCCGATTATCGGCGATTCGGCGGGCCGACGTTTGGCCGAGTACGCCCTCTTCCCCGAACGGCGGCGTCCGCTGCACGATCCGGTGGAGCTGAATACGGCCGACTCGGCGGCGCTGCGTTCGGTCAGCGGTATCGGTGCGAAGACCGTCGGGGCGATTCTCGACTACCGGCGGCGGCTGGGCGGTTTCTGCCGTGCGGAGCAACTGGCCGAAGTGCGGGGCGTCACCGAGAGCAATTACGAGCGGATACTGAAACAAATTTCGGTCGATAGTTGCAGAATTTCAAAAATAGATATTAACTTTGCAACTCCGAAAGCGCTGGCGGAGCATCCCTACATCGCCCCGCGGACGCTTCGGAAGATTTTGAAACGAAGACAATTGAAAGGAGGTTGGAGTACCCTGGAAGAGATGATCGAAGACGGCATACTGACACGCGAGGAGGCAGACAGACTGCATCCTTATCTTCGCTTCGGGGTACGGACGACGCAGAACGACGAGTGACACACACCTTTCGAAGGCCGGCGGAAGCCGAATGAATTCCGCGACTTGCAAAATCGATTCGTAAAACATTAAAAATTCGCAAATAGTTATGATTATCATGCCGGTAAAGGAGGGCGAAAACATCGAGAAGGCCCTCAAAAAGTTCAAACGCAAATACGAGCGCACGGGCGTTCTGAAAGAGTTGCGCCGCCGCCAGTATTTCACCAAGCCGTCGATCGCCAAGCGCGAGGCGATGCAGCATGCGATCTACGTGGCGCACATGAACCGCGACGACGAATAGCGGCCCGACAGGCCGTTTCGAGGCAGTGCAGGCGATTTCCATCGGAAATCGCCTGCTTTTTTGCGTTTTCACCCCACTGTTCCGGCCGCCCGTCGTCGGCCGGAACGCTGCGAGATTCGGCCTGCCGTCCCGTGCGGCGGCTTTCCGGCCGGCGTCGCGAAATAGGGATGCGAAACACGACGGGGTATTTTTGCGGATAGGAATGAACGTCGCGGCGCGGAGGCGCATGTTTCCGTTTTCGCTTGCCCGCAAACCTTTTTTTTGACGGAATGGGAGAATTATTCGATAATTTAGTATATTTACGTCGTGCAGATTGTGCAAACGATCCAATCAGGTTAGTTCATTTATTAATTTGTTCGCATGAAAAAAATGTTTGCTTTGGCGGCGGTGCTGTGTCTGGCACTCGCCGGTTGCGAGTATGACGATGCGGAGGTGAAGGATCGGCTCGACGATTTGGAAGGTCGGGTCGACGCACTCGAAAAGACCGTAAACTCGCTCAACATCAACGTCGGGAACTTGCAGTCGCTCATCGACGGCAAGCTCTTCATCACGGCGGTGACCGAAAATCCCGAAGGGGGGGGGTACACGCTTTCGCTCGTGACGTCTGACGGCGAAGCGTCACAGATCGTCATCAAGGACGGCGAAGCGGGCGCGGCTCCCGCTATCGGCGTGAAACTCGATTCCGACGGGAAGTACTACTGGACGCTCGACGGCGAGTTCATCACCGAGGGCGGGAAGAAGATGCCCGTCACGGGCGACGACGGCGTGACGCCCGTTTTCAAGATCGAGAACGACACGTGGTACGTCTCCTATGACAAGGAGGCGACGTGGAAGGAGTGCGGCCCTGCAACGGGTGCCGCCGGCGACTCTTTCTTCTCGGATGTCTCCACGAGCGAGGACGGCCGTTGGGTCTATCTGACGCTGGCCGACGGCGAGACGGTGCTGACGCTGGAGATGTACAAAGAGTTCGGCATCGCCTTCGAATCGCTGCCCGAACTGATTATGGCCGGAGCGACGGCGGAAATCCCCTTCGTGCTGACGGGTGCCGACGAGAAGAGCGTCGTCGAGGCGATCGCCAAGGGCGACTGGGAGGCCGAAGCGGTGATGGACGGCACGGAGGGCGGCAAGATCGTCGTGACGGCTCCGGCCGAGAGTTCGACGGGCCGCGTGATCGTGCTGCTGAGCGACGGCGAGTCGAAGACGATCATGAAGACGCTGACCTTCGTGTCGGGCGTGATGAACGTCACGACGCAGTCGCAGGAGGCTGCGGCGGTCGGCGGAACGGTCAGCTTCGAGCTGGAAACCGATCTGGACTACGAGGTGGTGATTCCCGACGATGCCAAGGAGTGGCTCTCCCGCGTAGAGACCCGCGCCTTGCGTCAGGAGACGCTGACCTTCTCGGCGAAGGCCAACGAGACGATGGAGGAGCGGCAGGCGAAGATCGAACTCATCAGTTCGGGCGTCGTCGTCGAGACGCTGCTGGTCTACCAGAAGGCGAATCTCGATCCGACGGCGTTCGTCGTCAAGGTCAATGTGACGGAGAGCAGCATGAAGAACACGCTTATTCTTCCGCTGACGGGTACGGTGGATGCCACGGTGGACTGGGGCGACGGCAAGACCGAGACCGTGACGGCCGTGAATCCCCAGCACGTTTATGAGCAGGAGGGCGAATACTACGTGACGGTGACCGGTTCGGTGACGGCGCTCGGCAATCGATTGACCAAAACCAGTCAGAGCGCGATCGTGCGTGTCATCCAGTGGGGCCAGCTGGGGCTGGAATCGCTCGAAGAGGCGTTCTACAACAACAAGGGGCTTACGCAGGTGGCGTTGCCCGATGCGGGCGCTTTCGCCAAGGTGACCACCGTGGAAAATATGTTCTATAACTGTACGCTGCTTACGGCGGTTCCCGTCGGTTTGATCGACCAGTGTACGGAGTTGACCTCCGCCGCTTCGCTCTTTTCGGGCTGCTCGTCGTTGACGTCCATTCCGGAGGGCTTCTTCGACAAATGTCCGAAGATCGCTTCGCTGGCCTCGGCGTTCAAGGGCTGTAAGAAGGTGACGGAAATTCCTGCCGGCCTGTTCGACAATCTGACGGAGGTGACCGATCTGTCGAGCGTTTTCTACGGAACCGGAATTACAGCCGTTCCGGAGGGAATCTTCGATGTGCAGACGAAAGCTACGAGCGTGTCGAGCGTCTTTTACGGATGTTCGGCGCTGCGGACAGTTCCGTCCGATCTGTTCGTATCTCAGACCGAGGTGACCAATGCGGCTATGATCTTCAAGACCTGCGCTGCGTTGGAATCGATTCCCGCGGGGTTGCTCGATCCTTTCACGAAATCCACCAATTTCAGCGGGCTTTTCAGCGGTTGCGAATCGCTGGGTAATTTGCCGCAGGGACTGTTTGATAAACTGGGCAGCGGCCTGGAGGCGGGCAGTAAGGGAGTGAACGTGTCGTCCGTCTTCGAGAATTGCGTGAAGATGACCGAATTCCCGACAATGGCCAATATACCGGCCATCTCTAACGTCGCATCGCTTTGGAGGGGTTGTACGGCCATGACGACGTTACCCACCGGTTATTTCCCGAAGAATTGCTCGTCGTGTACCGCGTTAGGCAATATGTTCAACGGCTGTACGTCACTCACGACGCTCCCGGCCGATCTGTTCGAAAGTTTCACAGGGATTTCCAATCTGTCGGCGACATTCCAGGGTTGCACGTCGCTCGAGACGTTGCCCGAAGGGTTCTTCGCGTCGATCACCAAGCCGACGACCATCGCGAATATCTTCAACGGCTGTACGTCGCTCCGATCGCTGCCTGTGGGATTGTTCGACGGCATGACCTCGATCAAGACGATGGACTCCGCCTTCAAAGGTTGTTCCGCCTTTACCGGCGAATCGCCTTATACGATCGTTGAGGTCGATGAAGAGCCGGTGAAGGTGCATCTCTACGAGCGGGAGGATTATGCCGACCTCTTCACGAAACCGACCTCCTTCAAGACCGTTTTCACGGGCTGCGAGCAGATGGCCGACTACGCCATGATTCCCACCGCGTGGGGCGGCGTGAGCGACGGCACGAAGGCGAAGCCGACCATCGCGCTCTCTTATGCGCTTCCAGAGAACATGGAGTACCACGGTATTAATTTCACCGTCAAGGGTACGGAGTTCAAATCGGGTAAGTACATCGTCGGTACGACGGAACTCGTACAGAGCGTGCTCGACGAGTTCGACGGCGACATGGAGAAGGCGACCAACAAATACGGCATCGGGTTTACGGCGACGCAGCTCGAAACACTGATGTCGGATGCGGGGTTGATGCTCGAGTTCCACGATCTTGAACCGCAGACCGAATACATGCTGCTCGTGCGCGGCCAGAATGTCCACGGTCTGACGTTCGAAACGCTGACCGCCACCACCGCGGTTCGTCCGCAGGGAAGCGCCGACTACGAGCGTTATATCGGCACCTGGACCGTCACGACGACTTCATCGGAAGTTACCGGACAGCCGCAGACCTACACGATCCGCATCGAACCTTACCGCAACGACAAGAGCTACAAGGTCTATGACTGGGGGGTTACTACATTGGGCAGCAAGGAGGAAGATTTTCCCTTCATTCTGTCCTACAATGAGGCGGATGGCAGTGTCGGAATCAATTCCTACGAAGATTTGGGAATGTACGGATTCACCTACTATATCTATCTTCGTTACCGTTTCCTCAATGAGCAGTCGCAGCCGTCGATTTGGGTGTCGGAAGATACGCTTGTCTCAGGGGCTTATGACGCTGCTTCGAACGAAATCACGATCACTTGCGGCACGTTCAACGACAACAGCGGTATCACGCAGAAAATTACCGGCCTGGACTACGTCCTCTATACGGGAGGAAAGTATTACGAGGCGCAAAATCTGATCCGTCCGGGTTATCTGATCGGCGAAGGCGACAATGCGAAGGTCGACTACGGCGTAGGCCCCTACAAGTTGACCAAGGCCCCTGCCGCGGCGGCAGTCCCGGCGAAGCGGCCGGCGAAGAAGTTCGAGTCGCTGCGTCCCGCCTCCGAGACGAAACAGGCAGCCGCCGTGCCCCTCGGCGTCGGCCGTCTGTCGATGATGTCGGTCCATTGAGGGTTTCCCCTGTAAGTTGACGACTCCGTCCCGAACGATTTCGGGACGGAGTTTTTTTCGTCCTTTCCCGACGCACGGTTTCGGGCTCCGGTTTCGTCCGCCGACGCCGTACTCCGCTCCGCTTCGTCTCTTTCAGACTGCCGGCCGACGGTCTCTCCGAAACGGAAATTCGCCCCTGTCGCAACGATTTGCGGCAGGGGCGAATTGAGCGGGAACGTGCAGCCTTACGCTACTGTCTGGTCTGCGTGGCGATCCGCTCGTCGAAATAACGCTTCACGTCGTCCCAACGGTAGTAGGGCGCCAGATCGCTTTCGAGGCGGATGCGCGACTCGCGTTCGTTGAAGAGGAACTTCACGAGCACGTCGCCGCCGTCGGGCCGGCGGAAGAAAACCAGCTGGATATTGGTGGCCATGGGCGTCACGCGCCAGCAGCTCCATGCCTGGTCGACCTTGCGGTAGTCGCTCTCGCGTGTGTCGCACCCTTCGATGCCCATGAGACCCACCAGCGGAATGACGTTCACGTCGTGGCCGTAGCGCAGCGATGCCGAGAGCGCGCCCGTTGCGATCGCCTCGTCGGCTTCGGCGACGAAATTGCGCAGCAGGGGCACGGCGTCGCTCAGTGCGCGGTGGCCGAATTCGGCCGAGGGGCCCTCTTCGAGGTACATCTGGTAGTTGCGCACGGCGTAGAAGGCGTAGAGCTCGTCGGGCGTGAAGAGGTCGTAGAACGAGCAGTCGAGGTAGTCGACATCCTGCATCACCGAGGCGACGCAGTAGAGGTCGTTCATGAAGCGGAGCTGCTCCTTGCGGTTGCCGACGAGCGAGGGGTCGGTCACGAGCGCGCGGACGAAACGCGAGGGGTCGATTTCGCGCTCGCGCAGTTCGGCGATGCGCTGTTTGATCTCCTTCTTGATCTTGTTCGCCTCGGTCATGCGGAACATGTAGTCGAGGTAGCGTTTGCTCGCTTCGCGCGTAATGTCGATCGCGGGATTCAGCTCTTTGAGCCGTTCGTTTGCAGCGGCCATGCTGAGCATGCAGCGCGGCACGAGCGTCGAACGGGCACGGATGCGGCACAGGCGGCCGTCCGCCGTCGAAAAGATTTCGGGGAAGGAGCAGTACATCCGTTCGGCGATGCCGCGGTGTTCGCGCACGCCGCGCGGCGAGAGGTCGCCGTAGCGGTGGCGGGCGTCGTCGGCGACGACCTCGATGCGGCGCAGGGCATCTTCGCCCAGCGGCGTGAGTTTACCTGCTTCGGCCGCCTTGCGGAGCTTTGCGCGCGGATTTTCGTAGACGCTCTCCGAGGCGTGCCAACGCGAGCCGTGGCGGCCGTAGTGGCTGATGTAGAAGGGTTCGTAGCCTTCGGGCGCGGGCGTCGCCGCTGCGCGGGGGTGGTTCTCGTAGCAGTAGTAGAGCGCCGCCGTGCGGTTGAGGTCTTCGAGGGTCTGTTCTTTGGTGCTCTGCGCCGCAGCGCCGCCCGAAAGCAGCAGAACGGACAGGAGCAGCAGGATCGTTTGTCGTTTCATAAAGGTTCGTTTTTAACAGTCGTTTTCTCGCCTCGGCATAACCCGAACAAAGTTCGGTTCTGTGCTCGGCTTGACGAAAAGGTTGAATTTCATTCTTCGTTTTCTCGCCTCGGCATAGTCCGAACTGCGTTCGGCTCTGCGCTCGGCTTGACGAAAACGTTCGTTATCGGGTTTTATTCGGTTATTTTCAGGATGACCGCCGAGACGGGTTTCATCTTCAAGGTGGACAGCCCGTTTTTCGAGGTGTATTTCGCGCCGTCGCCCGTGCCGTAGACCGCTTCGGCTGCGGCGCCTTCCGAGGCGAAACGCGCCGTCGCACTCCGCTTCGACGGGTTGAGGGCGACGAGGTATTTCTGCCCGTCCAGCTCGCGGGCGTAGACCATGGGGTAGGGTTGCTCGACGTCGCTCACGAAGCGCCATGCGCCCTGCGTGCCGAGCGCCGGTGTCTGGCGGCGCAGGGCGATGAGCCCCTTGACGTAGTTGAGAATCGACTGCGGGTCGCGCTCCTCGGCCGCGACGGTGGGTCGTGCGGGCGAAGGATCGATCGGCAGGTAGAGCCGTGAGGCGTCGGCGGTCGAGAAGCCGGCGTTGGGCGAGTCGTCCCACTGCATCGGCGTGCGGCAGCTGCTGCGGTTGCGGCTCGTGTAGCTGCCCTCCTTGACGGGGGCGTCTTCCAGGTTGCGCATCCCGATCTCCTCGCCGTAGTAGAGGATCGGTACGGCGGGCAGCGTCAGGAAGAGCGTGAGCGCCGTCTTCAACTGTTCGGGCGTATTGCGGTCGAAGCGGTTCAGCCGCCAGATGTCGTGGCTGCACGTGGGCATGGCGGCGTAACCCAGCTCGCGCGTGGCTTCGTATTCGGTGCGGTAGTTTTCGGCGAACGCCTTCACCTGCCCGCGTCCTTCGTAGTCGAAGAAGCAGGGGGTCTCTTTCGTGCCGCGGTCGTCGGTCTGGCAGACCAGCGTACGGTAGATCTTGGTGCCGGCGCCGTTGTGGATCAGCAGGTCGCACACACCCTGCGCGGCGGCGGCCGGGACTGTCAGGATGCCGATGAGGATCTTCCGGCGGCTGCACAGATCCTCCAGCGCGGAGAGGGGGAGGACGGGCTTGCCGCTGGCGTCCGTCCCGGCGACGGAGGCGTCGGAGTCAAAGGCTGCGACGATATTCAGGCCGTATTCCGAAAAGCCGCTGTAGCCCAGAAGCGCGCGGCCGAGCTTACCCGCGCCGATGAGCACGGCGTCGTTCGTATTATCATACCCGAGGAACTGCTCGATATCCTCGACCAGACCAAGGCGCTGATAGCCGATCTTGGGGCGGCCGCCGTCCGAGACCAGCGCGAGGTCCTTGCGGACCTGCACCTCGCCCATGTTCAGTGCGGCTGCCAGCGTTGTGGCGGAGATGTTTTCCGGCGCGTCTTCCGGCAGCGATTTCAGGTAGGACAGATAGACCGGCAGACGTTTTAACACGGAATTGGAAATTTTCTGCGCGGCAAAATCGTGAACATCGCCTTCGCCGTCCCGGCGGCCTTCGTCTTCGGCGACCATCTGGGCTTTACGGCAGGC
>ERZ824978.1204-NODE-1204-length-29888-cov-27.345657_pt1 | contig 29888 bp, 48 predicted proteins | sample MGYA00519860_ERZ824978 | MGnify/ENA primary metagenome ERZ824978 (study PRJEB31778, sample SAMEA3449184) | human gut metagenome | biome: human gut; feature: human-associated habitat; material: faeces | place: United Kingdom | collected 2010/2012 ... | reverse complement strand
TCTATATTTTTCTAAATTTTTATGTCTATTTTTCCCCAGATTATTTAACTCATATGATTGATTTTTTTAAATTCAAATAACATAAAAAACTTGAGACTTAATCTCAAGTTTTTATTCCAGTCCAAAGCTTACACCAAGAGCGTCATTTATTTGTGACATTATATTATTATCATCTATATGACCTATTTTCTCTTTCAGTCTGCTTTTATCTATTGTTCTTATTTGCTCTGTTAATATTACAGATTCAGCTTTTAATCCACTTTTTTCCGGTTCTATTTCAATGTGTGTAGGTAGTTTTGTTTTTCCTGTTTGCGATGTAATTGCAGCTGCTATTACTGTTGGGCTGTGTTTATTTCCAATATCATTTTGAATTATGAGTACAGGTCTTACTCCACCTTGTTCAGAACCAATTACTGGGCTTAAATCTGCATAAAACATATCTCCTCTTTTTATTATCATATTCTTCACTCCTAATATTCTTCCATTTTTGATATATTTTAAGGATTAGCAAAGATAAAAATATAAGTTTTAGCAGATTTATACAGTTTTAGTATTGTGCTACGAAAAATTTATTAAATTTAAATGCAAGTATATCTTCTTTTTTTAAACTATTTATTTTTATCTCATTATATAATATGTAAACTAATTTTTTTTGGTTCTTATCTTGTACTATCATTTTGGTGATTTTTCCAGTTTCTTTATTAATAAATAGTTTCTTTAAAGAATTATATGGATTGCTGTTTTTTGAACTTACTTCCATAATTATCATTTGGTTTTCTTCATATATTTTTCCACCATTTGTTTTATATTCTTCTATAAATGAATTCAACCACAAAAAGTTCGATGTTATATATTGATAATTTTGATAAACTGTTGATAGGTTCAATTTTGTGTTATTTATAGTTAATTTTTCTCCATCAAAAGTTGTTTCTAGCCCGCTAATATTATCCGGTTCATGAACTACCTGTTTAACAATATTAGGACTAGTGTAACTTTGTTTTATTTTATACTTCGTTTTATTTTTGTTAGTTTCAACTTCTAGTTCTATTTCCGCTTCATAAGAGCTAATATTTAAAATATATTCCTCAATTTCTTGACTTGTTTTGTTACTTAGATTATTTCCTGTTTTCAAATTTTTATTAGTATTTTTGTAAAAAATATAAATTATTATTATCAAGGCTATTATAATTAAAATTGAAATAATAATTTTCAAGATTCTTTTTTTATTTTTCATTTCATCAACTCCTACTGCAATTTATATTCACTTTATAGTAAAGTATTCATGTCAAATATTGTAGTTTTTTGACAGCCGTTTTTTGTTGACATTTATTTACATTCATTTTATTATTTAGTTATTACATCTATGGCTTTTTTATTCAAATTATTTTTTCTATTTAATTTCATTAAAACTAATTATATAAAATGTTATAATAAAGGAAGTGTTATACATGCCTTTAATTTCGCAATTCTATGGTATTCTTATTTATCTATATAAAAAATTAGGGTCCACCACAACAAACCACATATTCATGTAAAGTATAATGAATATGAAAAAAAGTTTTTGATGTAAAGCCTTATCTATCTCATAATGCTTTTAAACAATTAAACGATAAGGTTTTATTTAATACTGTAAAAATAGATGGATTATCAATCAGTTGGCTTAATGGAGCTGATATTTGCCCTGATGAATTATATAATAATAGTAAAAGCATAAGCGAATAGATTTCACTTATGCTTTATATGTTTCAAAGTATTTAATTATAGATTCTTGTAGTTCTTTTTTTGTTTCTATTTGATTTATTTTCTGTCTCATTTGAGTCGCATTTGGCATATTTTTTAAGTAATAACTCATATATTTTCTCATTTCTTTTATTCCAGTACTTTCACCTAAATATTTAACCTGTAATTCGATATGTTCTAATATAATTTTTAGTTTTTCTTCATCTGATGTTTCAGTAACTTCTTCTTTGTTTAGGTATTCTTTAATTTGTCTAAAAATCCATGGTTTTCCAATACTTGCTCTTCCTATCATTATTCCATCTACGCCTGTTTGTTTAAACATTCTTAAGGCATCCTCTTTTGTTTTTATATCTCCATTTCCGTATTACAGGTATATTTACTGACTGTTTAACTTTTTTAATAATCTCCCAATCAGCTTCTCCTGTATAAAATTGTTCTCTTGTTCTTCCATGAACTGTTATTGCTTTAACTCCTTTATTTTCAGCTATTTTAGCAAGTTCTACTGCAACAATATTATTTTCATCCCATCCTTTTCTTATTTTCAAAGTTACTGGTACTGTTGAATTCTTGACAACTGTTTCAATAATATTTTCTGCTAATTCTAGGTTTAATAATAGCTTACTTCCATCTCCATTTTTTACAACTTTTGGTGCTGGGCACCCCATATTTATGTCTATTATTGGAGCTATTTTGCTTACTTGTTGTGCTGCAAACTTCATTGCTTCAATATCATTACCAAATATTTGAGCAGCTACTGGTATTTGTTCATTTTCAGTATTTAATAATAATTTTGTTTTTTCATCATTAAAAAATAATCCTTTGCTACTTACCATTTCTGTATATGCTAACCCGTACCCCATATTTTTCGCATATTAATCGAAATGGCAGGTTGGTTATTCCTGCCATTGGAGCTAATAATATATTATTTTTTAAATTTACATTTCCTATTTTTAGTTCTTTTAAATACATCTTATTTTACCTTTACTCTTTTTAGTAACGCTACTTGTATATTAAGCTATTCAATAAACATTGCCTTCTTACGTCTAGCACTTATATTTAGTAAAATTGCTATTAGCGTTAAATTTGTAAGCATTGAACTTCCACCATAGCTTACAAATGGAAGAGGTATTCCTGTAATAGGTAATATCCCCATTGTCATTCCTATATTTTCTATCATGTGAAAAAATAATATTCCTGAAATTCCACTTGCTAAATACGCTCCCAAATCATCTTTTGCAGTTTTAGCAATTTTAATTGATTTAGTTAATAATATAACATACACTACTATAATTGCTCCTGCAATTATAAATCCCATTTCTTCTCCTATAACAGCAAATATAAAGTCTGTAGTTTTTGGATATAAATAACCTAGTTGTGTTTGGTTTCCTTTTAATAATCCCATTCCTAAAAGTTTACCTGCTCCTATTGCCAGCTTAGATTGTATTATATTATATCCATCTCCTCTAGGATCTAAATTAGGATTTAAATATACATCTATTCTAGCCTTCGCATGTTCTGGTAGTATAAAAAAGTATGCAATTGGTGCAAGAATAACTACTAGTAAAGCAGCAGTAATAATATATTTTTTATCTATTCCAGCCACATATAAAATAAATATTAATGAAACTAAAAAAGCAAATGCAGTACCATAATCTGGTTGCATTATTATAAGTATTGTTGGAATTGCAACTGTAAGTAATATTATTCCTAGTTTCAATGGTCTGTTTATTTCATTTTTTCCTTTTTGTTGTATTTGTGTTATAACAGTGGTTGTAAATAACACGACTGCTATTTTGGCAAATTCTGCGGGTTGAAAAGAAAATGGGCCTATGTTAAACCAGCTAGTTGCACCATTTATAGGATCTGTAAATAATACTGCTATAAGTGACACAATACTCATTCCATAAACAATTGGAGAAATTCTTATTAGTAATTCATAATCAATATACATAATTGCAATCATTACAGGTATACTAATTACAACCCACATAATTTGTTTCTTAAATTCCTCATAGTTTGAATTTTGAGTGGCCGAAAACAATGCAACTAGTCCTATTGTTAATAGGACTAGTATGCATATTAGAATTCCCCATTCAATATTTTTTAACATCTTTTTTCTCATGCTTATCCTCTATTTAACTATTTGATGTTGCCTACTCTTCATTTTCCCCTTTTTCTTTATCTTTATTCTCTGTTTCTTCTATTCTTTGTTCTACTTTTGTTTCTTTTTCATCTTCTCCTTTTACATCAACTTTTTCATCATTTTCTGTTTCTGGTTGTTGTTTTTCTTCTTCTTTTTCAGTTTGATTATTTTCTTTTACTTCTTTTGACTTTTCTTCTTCCTCTTTTTTATCTGGTACATTCAATTTTCTAGCTTCATTTTTTATTGTAACAATTGGAATATTAGCATATAGTGCTGGTGCTCCTACTGTGCCATCATCATTTGATTTATTTGTTAAGTGTACATCTATTGCTTCTTCATCAACATCTATATATTTTTTTATTACTTCTATAATTTCTTGCTTCATCAATTCTAGAAAATCGGCAGATACATTTGCTCTATCTTGCATTAACACTAAGTGTAATCTTTCCTTTGCGGTATCCGAGCTTTCCTTGCTCTTTTCCTTTTTTACAAGATTTTTTAAAAAATTAAGTATGTTTTCAAACATGTTCTACCTCCAATTGTATTTTATTTTGTTATTTTGTGAAAAAATTTTTTATTTTTTCTAGAAACCCTTCTTTTTTACCCGGAATGGTAATTTCTACGTTTTCTCCTAAAATTCTACTTGCTATTTCCGTGTATGCTTTTCCTGAAGGTGCTTTATGATTAGTTACAACTGGTTCACCTTTATTGGTTTGTGTTATAATAAATTCATCATCTGGAACAACTCCAATTAAGTCAATTGATAGTAGGTCTACAATGTCTTCGACTTCCATCATTTCTCCCTTTTTAACCATATTAGGTCTTAAACGATTAATAACTAGTTCAGGATTTTTTATTTCAGATGCTTCTAATAAACCTATAATTCTATCAGCGTCACGAATAGCTGAAATTTCAGCTGTTGTTACAACAATTGCTCTGCTTGCGCCAGCAATTGCATTTTTAAATCCCTGTTCTATTCCTGCAGGGCAATCTATTAAAATATAATCAAATTCTTCTTTTAATTTTTCTGTTAATTCTTTCATTTGTTCTTCATTTATTGCACTTTTATCTCTTGTTTGAGCTGCTGGAAGTAAAAATAATTCTTCAAATCTCTTATCTTTAATAAGAGCTTGTCTTAATTTACATTTTTCTTCTACAACATCAACTATATCATAAACTATTCTATTTTCTAATCCCATTACTACATCAAGATTTCTTAATCCAATATCAGTATCAACAAGTACTACCTTTTTTCCTCTTAATGCTAAAGCAGACCCTACGTTAGCTGTTGTAGTAGTTTTTCCAACTCCACCTTTTCCAGACGTTATTACTATAACTTCTCCCATGTCTTCCTCCTTAAATTTGGATATTAATTTTTATTTTAAAAATGCAATATTTTAACAGTTTGTATTATATAACAGAATTAGTCAAAAAGCAATGTAACGAATGTAAAAAATAAAATATCTCTTATTGAGATACTTCATTTTTTGTTGTAGACTTGGAATTATATTGTATTAAATTGCTTACAATTTCTTCTTTTCGGTCATTGTCTTTTTCATATACTTCTTTTATTTTTATTAATGTCTTTATCTGATTTTTTCTCACAGCAACTGCTCCAGAAAAAATTGCTAATAAAATTATTATAAATGTTACTAGTGTAACTGTAACATATATGGCCATGATGCCTTTTTCACTTTTAACTTTTGTTTTCATTTGCATTCACCACATTCTTTTTATTTATATATATAATAATATAATAAACAGGCTCTTGTCAATTATTTTGAGCAATCCTTATACATTTCTTTCATATTGAGCAATTCTTATACATTTCTTTTCTTGACATTATGCTTATTTAAGAATAAAATAGTACTTGAAAAATATTTAAGGAGGAATACTTAAACTATGAAAGATTTAATTGAAATTAGATGGCATGGTAGAGGTGGTCAAGGTGCTAAAACAGCTTCTCTTTTACTTGCAGATGCTGCTTTTAACACTGGTAAATATATTCAAGGTTTTCCTGAATATGGTCCAGAAAGAATGGGTGCTCCTATTACTGCATATAACCGTATTGGTAATACACCAATACGTATTCATAGTAATATATATGAACCAGATTATGTAGTAGTTGTTGACGATAGTTTGTTAGAAGCTGTTGATGTAACTGCTGGTTTAAAACCTGATGGTGCAATAGTTATAAACACTACAAAAAATGGAAATGAATTAAAGCCTTTACTTAACGGATATACCGGAGATGTTTATACTATTGATGCAAGAAAAATATCATTAGAAACTTTAGGTAAATATTTTCCAAACACTCCTATGCTTGCTGCAATTGTAAAAGTAAGTGGAGTAATTGAAGAAAAAGACTTTTTAGCTGATATGGAAGGTTCCTTTAAACACAAATTTGCTAAAAAACCTGAAGTTATTGATGGAAATATGAAAGCTTTAGAAATGGCTTTAAAAGAAGTTAATAAAGTTTAGAAAGGATGGTTTAAATGATTGATAAAAATACTCCAGCTTGTGATATGACTATTGGTGGTAATATTTATAAAGCTGGTAATGCTAGAGAATTTAAAACAGGTGACTGGAGAAGTGTTAAACCTATTTACATATCTGAGAAATGTACTCAATGTGGTTTATGTTTTCCAGTTTGCCCTGATGATGCTATTCCTGTAAATAAAGAAGGAAAGCGTGAAGATTTTAATTATGATTATTGCAAAGGTTGTGGAGTTTGCGCTAAAGTGTGCCCATTCCATGCCATTGAAATGACTGAGTAAAGGAGATTATAGTATGGGAATTAGAGAAAGATTAAGTGGAAATGAAGCTGCTGCTATTGCTATGAAACAAATAAATCCAGATGTTGTAGCTGCCTTTCCTATAACACCTTCAACAGAAATACCTCAATATTTTTCTACTTTTGTTAGTAATGGCACTGTAGATACAGAATTTGTTGCTGTTGAAAGTGAGCATAGTGCTATGAGTGCTTGTGTTGGTGCAGAAGCTGCTGGTGCAAGAGCTATGACTGCTACTTCTGCTAATGGTTTATCATATATGTGGGAAATGATATATATTGCGTCCAGCTTAAGACTTCCTATTGTTATGAGCTTAGTAAATAGAGCTGTTTCAGGCCCATTAAATATTCACAATGATCATTCAGATGCAATGGGTGTAAGAGATGCTGGATGGATTATGCTATTTTCTGAAAATAACCAAGAAGCATATGATAACTTAATTATGGCTCATAGAATTGCTGAAAATAAAGATGTTTTATTACCTTTAATGGTATGTCAAGATGGATTTATTACTTCTCATTCAATTGAGAATATTGAACTAATTGAAGATGATAGGGTTAAAGAATTTGTTGGAACATATAAACCAGAGCACTACTTATTAAATGATAAAGAACCAATTGCTGTTGGTCCACTAGATGTTCAATCATATCTATTCGAGCATAAATATCAACAAGCTGAAGCAATGAGAAATGCTAAAAAAGTTATTTTAGAAGTTGCCAAAGACTTTGAAAAAATGACTGGTAGAAAATATTCATTTTTTGAAGAATATAGAATGGAAGATGCAGAAATTGCTGTTGTTTGTATGAACTCAACTGCCGGAACTACTAAAACAGTTGTAGATGAGTTAAGAGAAAAAGGAATTAAAGCTGGTATGGTTAAGGTTCGTGTATTTAGACCTTTCCCTGCAGAAGAAATTGCTGAAGCTTTAGGAAATTTAAAAGCTGTTGCAATAATGGACAAAGCTGATTCTTTAAATGCTATGGGTGGTGCATTATATGAAGATGTTATCTCAAGCATGTATACAGCTAAAAAGCAGGTTCCTGCTGTAAGCTATGTTTATGGTATTGGTGGTAGAGATACTACAAGTAATAATATTCATGAGGTATTTGATTATTTAGCACAAGTTGCTAAAACTGGTGAAATTGATAATCCATATCGTTATGTAGGATTAAGAAAGTGAGGAAAATTTTATGGCATATAATTTAAAAGAAGTAATGGCAAATAAGCCATCTAGATTTACAGCTGGTCACAGAATGTGTGCTGGTTGTGGTGCCCCACCTATTGCTCGTATGGTTTTAAGAGCTTTAAAGCCAGAAGATCATGCAGTAATTAGTAATGCTACTGGTTGTATGGAAGTTTCAAGTTTTATATATCCATATACTTCTTGGACTGACTCATTTATACATACCGCTTTTGAAAATGCAGCATCTACTTGTTCAGGTGTTGAAGCAGCTTATCGTTCATTAAAAAGACAAGGCAAATTGCCTAGTGATAAAACAACTAAATTTATTACATTTGGTGGAGATGGCGGAACTTATGATATAGGTATTCAAAGTTTATCAGGTGCTATGGAAAGAGGTCATGATATGGTATATGTATGTTATGATAATGGTGCCTATATGAATACAGGTATTCAACGTTCTTCTGCAACTCCTAAGTTTGCAGATACAACAACCTCTCCTGCCGGAACAGTTATACCTGGTAAAATGCAATCTAGAAAAGATTTAACAGAAGTTATGGAAGCACATCATTTGCCTTATGTTGCGCAAACTATTGCTTATGCAAATTTTAAGGATTTATATGAAAAAGCTGAAAAAGCTATTTATACAGAAGGTCCATGTTTCTTAAATGTATTATCACCTTGTCCAAGAGGCTGGGGATATCCAACAGATATGTTAATGCAAATAAACAAATTAGCTGTTGAAACATGTTATTGGCCTTTATATGAAGTTATTGATGGCAGATATGTAATAAATTATAAACCAGCTAAAAAGTTACCTATTGAAGAATTTTTAAAACCTCAAAAACGTTTTAAACATATGTTTAAACCTGGTAATGAATGGATGATAGAAGAGTTTCAAAAAGAAGTTGATAAACGTTGGGAAGCTCTTTTAAAACTAGAAGAAACAACAAATAGATAAAAAAACTCGGCTTACTGCCGAGCTTTTTTGTTATTATTTTATTCTTCGTTTGGTTCTGGTGCGCCAACTGGACCACACATTTTTCTGCACAGTTTATCGTAACATTTGATTTACAATATTAATTCTTATTCTATTTCTATACTTTATAAAAAGTCTTTTATGTATTCTTATAATAATTCTTTCAAATAAACTAAAATTTTGCAACATTTCTTTTTCCATAACATACCCCCATTATTGACTTTTTTTCAAATAAAGTGTATATTATATATGTATATGTTGAAAATATAATATACACTTTTGAGATAGTTTTAGTTCCAGCTGAGCTATCTCTTTTTTTATGGTTTCATTATATAACAAAAAACGACAAAGTCAAATAAAATCGTTCGACAAAACTTAGCTATTTCAGCATTTTCAGCAAATTCGACAAATAAGAATTGAGTATTTTCAATGCTTTTGTGTTTTCAATATGGAACTGGGAGTTCCATATTTTCTTTTATGAATAAACATATTAAAATACATACATACTAACTTTAGGAGTAATTATGTATATATTTGTGATAAAACCTTTGCGAGAAAAAAGAAATATAAGTTTATATAGTTTGAGTAAATTTACTGGCATTTCTAGAACCTATCTAAGAAGTCTTGAGAATAATCAAGTATTTAACCCTACAATGCAAATTTTATATAAGATTGCTAATGCATTAAATGTTAGCATAAAAGATTTGTTTTACTATGGAAATGATATCGAGAAGCTACGTGCAGAGATGCACAGCAGAATTGAAATTTTCGGACTAGATTCAAAAGAAGTTTTAGAAATTAGTCAAATTATAGATCTATTAATAAACGTCAAAATGAAAGAGAGCTAACTAAATATTAGCTCTCACTTCTTTGCAGAGTCTTGTGAAATTTTTTCCACTTATATATTTTAAACTTATCGAACTAAGTAAATTATTTTCAACTGCATATTTATTCCATTCTTTTTCAGTTAGTATCTTTGATAATTCTTTTATCATTTGCAGAGATTTTTGATATAGTTCTTTCATATATATCACTCTCCTTGATTTATTATATCACGTTTTGTAAAATATTTGTGTCGAACTGTGTCGAACAAAAAAATGCATAAAATCAAGGAAAAATCGACGCTCCAGAATCGATTTTAAGGCATTTTTATTTTTGAGACAACAAGTTATATGCCTCAAAAAAAGACTATTGCTAGTCTTTTTCTTACATACAGTATTTCAAAATTAATTCTAGTATCTCTTTATTTTTTATATTTTCTTTTTCATTTTTAGGATATATGGTTAGTAGATATATTTTACCATCTTCTCTTTCTGCATAACATATAAGTCTATACGCACCTGATTTTCCAATCTTTCTACTAGTACTTGCTATTCTTATTTTTATAGCCATATTGTTATTATCTTTTAGTCTCATTGGAATAACATCGCCTTGAAAATCTCCTTCTTCCAATTTTTCTAAAACTGGTTCAATATCATTTCCTATACCTTTATCTTTTCTTCCTAGTTTTTTCAAATCTCTTTCAAATTTTGGTGTTGGTATGACTTCATATTGCATTTTTATCTACTCTCCATCCTCTTTCAATTCTTTAAGAAGTTCTCTCCATGTCTTTGGCTTAATTTTACCATCTTTAATTAATTTTACTTCCTTTAAACTTTGTTCAAGAGATTCATATACTGTACAATATCTCTTGTTTTCTTTTTCTTTTGTAAGTCTACCTGTTAAATGAGCTATTGCATCCATATTTACTCCTCCAATCTTTCTCATAAGTACACTCCTTTCTTTTGATATATTATAATACATCAAATAAGAAAAAAAGTGTCATATTCTGCGATAATAGCAAAATATTTCCACTAAGATTATAACAAAGTATTTTAAAAAATAAATAATTGTAACAAAATATTAACAAAAACAACTTATTTCTGTAATATTTGTAATATAATTGTAACATTTAATTCTATTTTTGTCAATGTTTAGGCAAAAAAAATAAGCTAGGCAGTGCCTAGCTATTATTACTTCATTTGAATACCATCTATGGTGTGTCCATAAATTCCTGCGTAACTCTCTGTGCCTGTTTCTGTTTTGCTGTTTACCCACGCTAACCAGCCATCCTCGATTGTATGTACTCTATAATCCACATGACCTTTTGTTGATTTGATTTTTATGCAGTCAATAGGTTGTCCATAAATTCCTGAATATGAGTTTGGATTGCTCTTATCGTTTTTCTTATAGTTCTTTGAGCTAACTTTATCTAGACAGTTTCCACCTTTAATATGTGCTTGAATTGTGATTTCTCCATATTCAGGTTTACAACGAACACCACTAATCGCTTTACCATAAATACCTGCATAGCCTTCGTCTGTGTTGTCACATTTATTTACTTCTGGTAGCCACTCTCCAGAATAGGCTTGATAAGTGATTACTCCTGTATAATCAGGTTCAGCAGGTGTTGGCTCTGGTATTGGTTTAATCTCTTCATCACAAGCTGGTCTGCCATATCCTGCGATATAATCTGCTTCAATAGGATAATCCCATTTTGCTACTTCGCTATTGCCAGAATTGCCCTCAATTGTATAAACTCTACCATTCTCAACCTTGTATACTAAACCAGTGTGATATATATCTCCTGCTTTTCCAAAGAAGATTTGGTCGCCCACTTCAGGTATTTTATAAAATTGTCCTTTCTTTTTATAGAAATTCATTGAAAAGCCACAACCTGCCCCTGTCGACTTCTTTGGTTGGCATAGTAATTCTAGCGCTTTATCCACTCCATAAGCCTTAACAAGGCACCAGTCCACAAAGATATCGCACCAATCGTAGCCATTTTTCTTGCCATTATAAAAGCCCGCAATCTTATCTAAATCGCGAGCATATTTATTATATTTTCCACTTGTATTTGCTGTTTTGTTATCAAGTTGTGAATTACTTTTTTTGCCTTTATAGCCCACTTCATTTAAGGCTATTTCTAGTACTTTACTAGCTTGTTCCATTTATTTTTCCTCCTTATTTATGAAATTCTTAAATAATTCATATAAACCAGTTGAAGCCAGTCCACTAAGCATACCAACTAATATTACTTCTGCATTAATTTCATTTAGATTCATTAATATATTAATTGTAGTTCCTAATACCAACATTATTGCAGGTATATATTTATTAGGAATGAAATCTAAGCTATTTTTTATAACATATCCTACGCAAAGACATATTCCCATTACTACAACTGATAAATATTGAGATAATACTGATAAATCCATAACTATTCTCTCCTTTCTTTTAAAATTATCAAATCTTCATGTATTGTCTGAAAACCGGCGATAGCTCTTTCATCATGTTGTTTAAATTCTGTATTTGTATTGTCCATACTAGTCTTTAACAAGTTCAAACTTTCAGCAATATTTCTGTTACTAGCTGACAGTTCACCCAACAATTTGCTAGTCGCTTCTCGTTCTGCTTTTTTCTCTTCTTGTTCTTCTTTCCTTTTTACCTCATCTTGAGCTTCTTTATCTTTTCTGTCTTTTCTGTCAAGGTACAAAAAGATAATAAAAAGGACTGCCATCGTGACAGTTCCTCCGTTTGCTAGAAGAATATTTATGAGATTATTCGTTTCTTCCATAAGTTTCTCCTTTCCTAATTTATTTTTCTAATTTTTATTTTGAAATTATCTAGAATTATAGAAGAACTTTCCTTGCTCATAAAAATATATACTTGTTTTTCGTTGAGAAATTTGGAAACAGCTCTTTCTTTTCCGCCACCTTCGCAAACAACTTCAACTTTCGTATCTGTTTCGGTACTTGCTCCTCTATAATTGCTTATAATATCAAGTTTCGGTCTCACTACAACTTGTTGTGTAGAAGTATTATATCCACAATTTATTGTTAAGATTGCAAATATGGTACTTCTATAATGAGAAGAACCTGAATTGTGTCTATAAGATATTGCTACTTCATATATTCCCCCAATTTTCAATCCTTTTATTACTACAGCATCTAAAGAACCACCTGGGTGATAAAATGAAAAATTCAATTCTTTGTATGGCAAATATTTATTTCCGTTTTTATCTGTAAAATATCCACTGTAATTCATATATTTTTAATTATTTAATCAATTTTTTGTATAATAAATTGTTTCAACAACTTGATAATCACCCATGTCTCCAGAAGCTCTAATTGTTATATTTTTAGATGTATTCGAAAAATAGTGATAAACATCAGGTTTTCCAGTATATAAATACGGAAGATTTGAACTTTCAGAACCATCTGTCTTCGAAATACTGCCTTCTAATTTTATAAAGTTGATGTTGTTCAAGCCTGTTTGAATGATTTTATTTGCTGCTGAACTTGGTAATGTTACAGCAGCAAATCTTTTTGCATATTCTTTTTTGCCATCTATAATTCTTCCAGTCTCATATTCAGTTCCTGTTGTAATATTCAACTTGTCTTGTTTATTTTTTGTTTTATTATATCGAGGTATCATTTTCTGACACCTCCCTTGTTTAAACTATGGCTCTCTCTCTCTTAGAGCGTCAAAGCTTTTACTTTTATTCATATTATCATTCCTTTCTTTCTTATAAATTTTTATACATACGAAAAATCAATCCTTAGCTTTGAAAGATACATTTGCGAAAATTGCCTTTCCAACTTCTGAATTTTCAACAGTAATCCAGCCACCAGCTGAAATTCCAAAAACACTTGCAGTGTGATTATCTAGATTTGTAATAGGATAATATGAAAACAACGTAGGTCTAAATCCTTCAGGCAATTGAAAAATATCTTTCGAAGTACCTGATTTTAAACTTAATTTTAAAAAAACAATTCCATCAACTTTATTTATTGCATTATCTCCTGCTGAATTGTATGGAACCCAATTATTCAATAATTCAGGAAATGTAGCTGAAACAGCTTTTTGATTGTTTATCAACTTTTTTAATTTTTGATATGCATTAAACACTATAATACCCCCTCACAATAAATTCAAAATATTCGCCTACTTCACAACCCCAGTCACTAGTTGTCTTAATTTGGTTGCTTACTGCATTGGCTTGTCCTACTTCTCTATAATGACCGTCCGTTCCTGCATCATCACTACTTAATATCAGTAATTCTCCCATATAATACACGTCTAAACAATGTGTTCCTACTTTGAAGTAGCAAGGCAATGTTATAGTTCCGCCTTTGGCTACTGCTGTTGTTATCTGTAAGAAGTATTTGTGCTCTATATGTGAATTTATTTCTTCTTCAATGTTGTCTTGCATATCATTTAAGTTCTCTGCTGAAAGTGGTGTTGTTCCTTCGTAAACTGCTTCTTCTACTTCTTGTTTAACACCATTATTCATAAAGTACGGTTTACTTTTTAATGTTCCATTTTGAAATACCTTCTTTTTCATCTTCTAGCCTCCAATTCTTCAATTTTGTTTTGTAACTTATTTATTTGTTCTTGTTGCTCTTGAATTGCTTTAGATAATGTTGCTATTATAGGCAACTCATTAATATAATATCTTTCTTCTATTTTTCTTTTTGGGTCTGCTGGTCTCTTAATAACAAAATTAGGATCTATTTTCTCCATATCTTGTGCAATATAGCCTATATTATAATGTTTTCCATCATCTATTTTGTCAAATTCTTTATGTTTAATTTTTTTGATTATATCTAAAGCACATGCACTACTATTTTTTATATTCTTCTTTATTTTTTTATCTGATGAAATATTATTAGCATAAATATTTCCATCAACATTCAAATCAGCTCCATGAATTTGTACCATACTAGAAGGGTACATTGATATAGTTGCTTTTTTATTAGCAGTTCCTAAAAATATAGTTCCACCAGCTACATGAAAATCTCCGTTATCAGTTTGTAGAACATAGTTTTCTCCGCCAATTTTAAGCGAATAACTTCCGACTTGAATTTTTAAAAAATTCAACAGCATTTAATATGTTGATTTTAGGTGTATTGCTATCATATGAATTTTCTGGAATGATTTGCAATAGAACATCTTCAGTTTCTTTATCTATAAAAATTATCTCTCCACTTAGTCCACCAACAATTTTAACATTTCCAAAAATTATACCACTTGTGTCTCCAGAAAGAACTAAATCACATGCAGTTAATACTAATTGACCACTAAAATCTCCAGCATTTTTGCTAGCCATTTTAAAATCTCTAATGAAAAGTATTGGCCAAAACTTCCCATCACTCTGAGTCGTCATCCCCCACGCCATTCCGTCTTCTATATTTTGATTATACTCCCCGTGGAACAGCAAAGGCTATAAACTTATTTCCATCAAATTTTTGAACACCCATATTTGCAAATACCGTTTCACTATCGTAAAAATGCTGCCCTGTTTTATCCAAAGACATCAATACTTTTTTATTGTCATCTAATATTGCTAAACTTGCATTTTGATTTATAATCATCATTTGAATAAATTCAGCAATTTTGTTCCAAGCAACTTTAACAGCTTCTGAATTTACTTCTAAATATGTTGCAAATTCATTCTTATCAAGTTTAGTTCTTGCCATTAGTTCAATTTTTTTGGAGGTTTGTTTTATTCCTGTTTTAAACTCTGATTTAGTTGTATACATATCAGTGAAATCATTTTTTACAATGTATTCTGCATAAAATTTGTTTCCTACCATATCGATTAAGTAGATATAATTGTCGCCTTCAAATAACTCAATATTTATATTGTCTAAAGGTTCTTTTATAGGTTCTTCTAATTCCTCTAAAACATAAAACTCTGTTAGCTTTAGCCTACGTAAAACATAATCTTCGTCTTTTGTTATGACTAAACTGTCATATACGTCGCCTTTAAATCGTAGCTCTTCAATGTCTATTATGTACTCTTTTTTATCTGCAGACGGATTAGTTCTACTTTGTTTATCTACTACTACTTTATATTTCATAATACTATCCTTTCTGGTTAACTTGTAATCCTATTCTTGGATATAAATTACTACGAGGAAATAAGTTTGCTTCATAAGTCTTATTTCCTTGCACCTCTAGTCTTAATATATCAGCTTGTCCTGCATCTTTAATATGTATCTCACTTACTCCATCAGTTTCTCTCTTATATTCTGCTGTATTAGATACAGTTTGCTTTATTACATTGATATCTTGCTCTTGTTGAGTTAGTTTTGTTTCGTGTTCAGAAGTTTGCTCTGCTAGTTGAATTATTTTTCCATCTATTTGATTTATGCTTGACTGAACTCTTCTGTTTATGATTTTCTGTGATGGTGTTCTAGTGGTTGTTTCTTCTTTTGATTTACATTGTATTTTGCTTTCAATACTTGCAATCCAACGCCCTGAAAATTGCATTGAACCTTGATATATTACATTTTTGCCATCTATAACGATGACATCTCCTGTATCTAACGCTGGATCTATTATGCTTTCGCCTTCAAAACTATAAAATTCTAAGTCTTTTAAGGCATTGTAAATATTATCGATTTGCTCTTGATCAACTATGTACATATTGTCTTGACTAATATAAACTGTATTGCCTGTTGTGTCTCCTTTTTCAAATAGTTGTATTCCATCATCATACCTTACACGTGTTATTTTGAATTTTTCTCCCCATTTAAAAGTCTTAAATAACTTTAATGGAAGTGTAACTGAACTTTCTCCAATTGTTTTTATATATAGTTTTCCATCTCTACCTATTACTGCTATTCCACCAGCTTGTTCTGCTATGTAACTTAAATAAGTTCTTGCTGATACTGTATTGTCGTACACTGCTATCTCTTTATTCATGTTCAAAAAAGAAGTAGAACCGAAGTTCTACTCCTGCTTTTGGGCATAAGTCTTGTAGTACCTGTATTATTTTTGCTTTTCCATTATTATTGTCTATCAATGTTTTGCCGTTATAATTAAACTCAAATTTAATCATATTGTCGCGTAGCTTTAATGTTACTGTATAATCATCATCTTTACTTATTTCATCTAAATTAAACATTCCAATTGTTACTACTTCGCCTGTTATTCCGCTTTTTATTTCTATTCTATTGATAATTGATGGTACTGCTGATTTATATAATTTTAGTTCTATGCTTTGTGCTTCTACACATCCCAAGGCAAACTCATCACTTGAGAATGCTTTTTTTGAAGGTTTACAGTCTAATACATATTTAGGATTTATTTCTTCATCATTTATATATACTTTTAATAAATGAGTTACATTGTATATTTTAGACTTATAGTTATCACTCGTATCATACATTAACTATTTGCCTCCTCTACTGCTGTTTTTTGCGCTTGTGTTAATTCTTTTTGCATTAAATTAAATGATGTTTTCCATTTTGTTTTTTCTGTTGCTATCCCTTTTTCTGTTTTTATCATGTCAATATGTCTCTTTGAAACTCTAAACTGTGCGCCTTCTAAAAATCCACCTTTTACAACTGGAATTTTTATATCCAATACAAATGGATTCTTAAATGTTTTTTGACATAATTCTTCTGCTTCTTCTTCTGTATTAAAATCCCATGACATAGAAAGTTTTAACATTCCTACAGCTATTGGATTATCTATTAACGAACCATCAACAACACTAGAATAGCTGTCTTTATCTGTGTCTTCTATGTCTACTGAATATGTACTTGGTGTCGGTAAATTTTCTGTTTTTCCATGTTCTCTCCATAACATAATTTTATCCTCCTACTAATGCTTCTATATCTTTTCCTGACTGTCTTTTCATGTCTCTTAAATTGTCTAATAATATTTGTCCTAGTTTTACATTTCCTACATTTACTGTTAAATAAATTGGTTTATTGTTTTCATTTTCTTTATATGCTATATCACTTAAAGCATCCAACATATTATTAGCCTCAACATTTACAGGTTTTATTGTTGGATTTGTTAAAGGAATACCTGTTACCGCTTCCGTATTTATTGTATAGGACATTGTACCTGCTAAATTCTCCATTTCATTCTTTATCTTATTAGTATTTGACTTTATTCCACTAACCATTAAATCAATCATGTCTGGCATATATGTATGGAAATTACTCAAAGGTCCTTCGTCTGGTTCTGTGAAGTGTAAGAAACTTTTTATTTTATTTGCAACTGATGTAACTGCATTTGTTACTTTATGAATATTGTTTTTTATTCCTGTTGCCATATTTGTAGCCAAATCTTTTCCCCATGTAGATGCATTTCTTCCTAAGTTGGTAAATGTATTTTTTACATTACTTCCCCAATTTACTACCGTTGTTTTAGCATTATTAAGTCCTGTTGAAATATTATTTCTTAAAGTAGTTACTTTTTCTCTTACTGTATTTGAAGCATTTGTCCAACATTCACTAACTTTTGTTTTTACATTGTTTCCCCAGTTCTTTACCGTTTCTTTAGTATTTTTTGCCCAATTTGACACACTATTTTTTATTTCCGTGAACATCTTAGTTATATTATTTTTTAAATCAACAAATGGCTGTTTTACTTTGTCCCATATTCCTAATAATCCATTTTTTAAACCTTCTATAATAAAGTGTCCTTGTTCTTCCATTACAGTTGATGGTGAATGTATTCCAAATGCGCTTTTAAATCCATCTATAAATGGCTTGAATACGTTATCATATATCCATTGTCCTATATTTGCTATAGCATCGCCTATTCCTTTGAATATTCCCGCTACTACATCTCCTCCGCATTCTTCTATTTTTTCATTAAAATATTCTCCTATTCCAGTAAAAGCATCACTTATTAATGTTCCTAAAAATTGCGCTAGTCCTCCTAATGCTGCTCCAATTCCTCTGAATATGCCTTGTGTTATTCCACTCCAGTCAACATTTGTAACAAATTCTTCTAAATCTTTTGCTAGTTGTTGCCAGTCAATAGTTTCCAATGTTGTCGATATTGTACTTAATATTCCCTTTATCCCTTCACTTAATGTTTTAGCTGCTACTGCCCAGTCAATATTATTAAAAAATCCATTTATAGCATCACCAATTGCTTTTCCAAATTGTTTCCAATTAAATGTAGTTACAAAACTATATCCAAAATATATAATTGTATTTAATCCTTGTGCAAACGTATTACCAACTTGATTCCAATTTGTTGTTCCAATAAACCCATTTAAAGTTTTGGCTATTCCAGAAGCTATATTTCTAGACGTATTTTGAATTTTATCCCAAGGAATTTTAGACATAGCATTGTTTAATTTTTCGCCTAACATCTTTCCAATTTCATTCCAATTACCATTTCTAATCACATCTATTATTTTGTTTGGTGTTTTGTCTACTTCTGATAAATCTATATTAGGTGTTCCACTAGTATTACTATTTTTGTTATCTGAAACATTGTTTATTTCACTATGTACACTACTTAGTGATTTACTTGTTTGTTTTGCACTACCTGATGTATTCTTCATTGATGATGCTGTGGCTTTTGCAAATATATTTACCCCGCTAAAAGCATATACTAGACTTTGCACTGCCTTCATCAAGCTATAAACCAGATTAGTTACATATTCTATTACTGGTGCAAATACACTGCCCATAGCATATTTCATATACTCTATATTTGCACTTAACTGTTTAGCCTGTGAATTTTGACTAGACAGCCAAGCATTTGCACTACTGCTTAGTGCAGAATATATACTTCTCAAACTAAAGAGAGCTGTAGCATATTTAAAAATATTTCCTAGGCCGCTCTTTAATCCTGCTCCCATTCCCTTTATATTGTTAGTAATGTTTTGTGTAATTTTAGGCAATTTATCAAAATTATTTTTTATTCCAGATATACTAGGTTTTACTTGCTCAATTTTTTGTTTAAATCCACCAAAAAAACTACTCAATTTATTTTGAGTAGTTGAAGTTTTTAAAATTTGCTGTCCTAGTTCTGCTATTCTTGATTTTGCTACATTTAATAATTCATTATATCTTTCTATTTCTTTATTTAATTTATCACTTTGAGATACTAGTAAATTATAATTGTTATCATTATCCAGTCTTCTATATGTTTCTGTTTTTATTTGTTTATTTCCTGCATTTGGCATTTCTTTTATTACTGACTGATTTGTGTCATTTCTTATTTTATCTAGAGCAGTATTAGTAATATCTAATTTAAATTGTCGCCCAGTTATTTTCTTTTGTAGACTATCTATTTCTTTTTCTATTTGTGTTATTTGTTTTTTTGCGTCTTGATTATTTACTTTTATTGATAGTTCATTATTTCTAGAACTCTTTTTTAAGTCTTGCATTTTTTTCTTCATAAAGTTTACTGCTTGATGTAATTTATTCGTCATTACTTTAGTATCTACTTTAGAGAAGGCTTCTTGTGCTTGTTTAACTGATTTTTGAATTGTTGGTGCTATTTCTTTAAATTTTTGTAAGGCTTCTTCTACTTTTGCAGTTACTATAATCTCAATTTCTTCAATAGTCATTTTTTCACCTTCTTTCTTTTTGAACACAATAAAAAAGCACCTACATAAATAGGAGCTTTTTGTATCTAATATTTTTTTATAATTCTATTTCATACACAGCTGTTGGATTTCCATTAAACATATTGTCGAAGAATTGTAATTTTATTTTTTTACTTGTGTTATTTACTCCAAAAGCCATTTGTGCTTTACAAGTAGTTCCTGCAGTTATGCTTTGTGGATTTTTTGTATCTATAGGATATGTATATCCAATTTCGCCCTGTTCATCTATTACCTTGAAATTCATATCACTTACATATAGTCCATCTTCTGTTTTATCGCAAACATAGGTATAATTGATTAAAAATACTTGTTTAGGTTTTTCATCAGCAAACTCATTTCTATCTTTAGTTTCTTTTATTTCTGTTATTTGTAAGGTGTATTCTTCTGTTCCGTTTTTTACTGTTATCGTATCTCCTATATTGCATTTTTTTACATCATTTCCAGATGATGTGGTTGTAGTAACATTGTTATTTCCTACTGAAAATAAAACTACAAAGCTTATTATTGCTAAAACAATTCCTGCAATACTCATTTTCTTATTCTTTTTCTTAGCTAAAGCTATGATTCCAAGTACAATTGCTAACACTGCTAAAATTAATGATACATCTTTAAAAATACTGAATGAAACTAAAAAAGCTATAATTCCTAGTATTAGTGAAGCTATTCCCATAATATTTCCTCCTTTTATTTAATATAAAAAAGTATACTACAAACGGTTCCATAAATCAATAGGTTAAATTATACTTTTAATCGACATTTTTCGACATATTTTGTCGAAATTATCCTTTAAATAATCTTCTTTGTTCTTCTAAAGTTTGAACTTCATCTTTTTCTTTAAAAAGCTCCTTATAACTATCTCTAATAAGTACTATTTTTGCATTTTGATTCATACAATCACCTGCAATAAGTTTATTTGTAACCGCTTCTTGTAAATTGATTTCTTTTCTTAATTCATCTATTTGTTTAGTTAAGTGTGTTTGACAGTATATATTTATTTCTGAATATCTACTATTCCAAAATTCATATGGTTTCATATCGAAATAATACGCCAATGGCTCCATAGAGTATATTAAGTCTACAATGTTTTTTGATTCTTTTATTGCTTTTATTATTTCATCTATACCATCGAAAGAATTTGTTCTTCTGTTATTTTGTTTATAACTTTCTCTGCTGATTTCTGAACTAATTCGTTCATATCTGTTTCTGATAAAGGATTTGACATCATTTCTTTTAATTCTTTCTTTGTCATCCTTTTCTTGAAAAAACCCTCTTCATTCAATGCCTCTGCTATCTTTCCGTATAAATCGCTTACACTTATTCCTTCTATTCTACATTCATCTATAAAGTCATATACTTCATCAGATGATACAAATACATTTTTTCCCTCATCGTTTTCTGCTAGTTTAAATATTATTTTTGATAATGCTTCCATATCTAATATAGAATAGGCTTTTTTAAATACTTCTTCAAAATTCATATTTTTTAGTAGATTAGCTATTTCTACTATTTTTCTTGTTTTTAGTACTAAATTAATATTTTTATTTTTTGTTTCTATAATCATTTTATTTTCTCTCCTTTGCAAAAGAGAGAAGGCTTTTGCCTTCTCTTAAATTAAAATTTTGTTAAATCTGCTTCAACTGGATATCCATCTGTTTCTACTACTTTTGATTCTTTATATACTCTCATAGTATCTTTTATGAAGTCTCCGTCATTCATTTCTTGCCCTGCTATATCAACAGTGCATTTCACAGTCTGAACTAATGGTTTGTTAACAACTGATGCAGTTGTTTCTGGATATTCTAAAAATAGGAATATTGTTGTGTCTGCATCAGCTATAGCTTGAATAGCTTTATGTGTTTTTTGTATAAACATCATTTCTATATCAACAGTTTCAGCTTTTCTTTTACCTTTTGCCATTCTTTCTTCTTCTAAATCTAAAGCACTATATGTTTGTCCTTCTTTTAATGTTTTTAGTTGTCCTACTTTTTGAACATAACCTATATCAGTTTTATCTCCTGTTAATGTTGTTGAATAAGACACTTTCGCCTTCATCGCTACTTGTGGTGTTGTTGTTTTTTCTGTTTCTTGTCCCTCTGCCATTTAAAATTCCTCCTTATTTTAAATTAAAAGAGCTCGTTATCGAATTATAACGAACTTCAAAAGTTATTGTTATACCGTATTTTTGCAGTATCTGGTCATATACTGCAGGACTGGTATTTGCCCTTATAAAATTATATTCTTGAAGTTTCGTATCAACTTCGTCTGTCATTTGCATTGCTTGTCTTTGTTTTTCATTCCAACAAGTGATTGATATTTGAAATGTAGAACGAATAGGAAATGCGTTTTCTGTTAGATTTACTGATTTCAAAGGTGTATGCAATTCCAAGCAAGGAAATTTGCTTGTAGTTGTTGGATTTGTTAATATTTGTTTATACTTTAATGGTTCTAGCTTTTCATATACTAAATCGCTAAAGTCCTTTATGCTTAAATCTTTCATTTGCAACACTCCTTTATCATATCGTCTAACTTCTTCTTAACTATTTCTACATTTTCATCTCTACTTTTGAAACTTGCATCTCCCATAAAGTGGTTTGCTTTAGTTCCATGAGCTATGTAAAAGTCCATTCCTTTTATATTTATAACTGGATACGGCAATGCTCTATCCACTTTATTTACTGGAATGAACCACTCAGTAAATCCGCTTTCAATAAAATGTTGTGACTTTCCCACGTGTTCCATTTCAGCATTAGAGCCTGTGCCAAAGTATTCAAAAAACAAATAGGATACTCCATTTGCCATAAATTTAGAAGGGGCAGCCAAAACCCTTCCTTTCACTTCTTTGGTTGACATATCAATCATTTCAACTAATATTCCTTCTTCGTTATGACCGTTTTTCTAATTTTATAGCGTATCCTCTAATGTTTTTTAGGATTTCCTCTACACTATTACTTATTGTCTGTGGTAATTTTTGAATTACAGCATTTATGTTTTTGAAATTATGTTTAACTTTAATTTCGCAACTTATCATTTTTGCATTTTCTCCATTCTATATACATAGGTATTTCCTATTTTATTTTTATCCAATACTCTATACTCAGGAATAAACTCCTCTAATTTTGAGACATCTTCAAATGATACTCCGTCACCTTTTTGTATTTCATAATCTCTCGTACTTCTACCTTTATAAATACTATAATCTACTTCTCCTGTGGATTTTTTATCTAGTTCATTTACATCTTGTTGCATATTTAACCAAGCTATGCTTTTATATTTCCATTTCTTATCTGGTTCTCCGTGATCTTCTATTTCTTCATATCCTGATATATATACTTTTGTTAAATCTCGTAATAACATTATTTAATCCTCCTTAAGCCAGACTTTATAATGTCATTTCTTAATTTTTCCATGATATCTTCATATGAACTTGATATAGAACCTTCTCCACGACTTGTTAAGCCTTCTGCTCCTCTTGAAAGATATATTGCTTTTACTGCTTTCTTAATATATGGAAATAACTTCTCATCATTTTTTTGTCTATTAGAAATATCAGAGGCAATAGAACTTACTTCCTCTAATATTTCATTTAAAACCTCATTATCTTCTTTTGAATAATTTGGTCCTAAATCTTTTATTATTTTATCTATGTTACTGGTTTCTGCCATTTCTATTGCCTCCTATTTTTAGGCCATTGAAGCAATTGTTGCTATTCCTGCTTTTTTAGCCTTATTTGCTGAATCAACTTCGACAACTACTATTTTTTGTCCAGTTGTCGCTGTTATTTCGTCAGTGCCATTCCATGCTGTATATCCTGTTGTACAAACAGCATCATATTCTGGCATTGTTGGATTTGCTGCTGCTTTATATTTATAACTATTTCCAGATGTTAAAGTTGGTGTAACGGTTATTTTTGTTTTTCCTGTTGAAGTACCCGCTACTGATGTTACAGTTAATTCTGCAAGTTTAGCATCTGTTACATAGAAAATAGTATCTTTCATTAATGCTTTTGTTCCTTTGTATAAGAAATCTTCTAATGCTACAGCATCATCAAATGGTACTTTTTCTGCCCCATATTCTGAAACATAAAATGGTTGAGCAATAGCTCCATCCATCATTACAACAGCTTTTACTCCATCTGGTAATCTTGTTGATTCATAAACTCTAACAGAATCATACATACCAATAGCTTGTTCTTTTGGATCTGTTCCATTTGGTAAATCGTCAAGAATTTTCTTCATTCCTTTTCTATATTCGCTATCTACAACGATAACTAATAAATCTGATTCTATTCCATCAATAAAATCATTTTTTAAAGTTCTTGCTTTTTGTAGTAAAGTATCAATAGTATCTTGAATATTATCTTTTGCAGATACTTCTGTTCCTTCTAATACTTTAGCAAAAAACTCTCTGTCTAAATATCTTATAATAGCTGATTGATGATTTACTTTTCTCTTTTCAGCCATACCATCAATACCATAAAGTTTTACATCTTTTCCTTGTAATTCCTCTACAATTTCTTTGTCTGTATCAATAACAACTTTTACTGGTTTAGCTTTTACTTTATCGCCTTTCCCAGCAGCTCTTGCAGTTCCTTTATCTTTTAATTCTGCATTTACAAATCTTTTATATTCAATTACTCCACCTTCTGGATTTCCTGAACCATTTTTTGCTTTGATTTGTTCTGATATTGCTCTTGATGCAACATTTTCTAATACTCCACTTAATACTTGTTTTAAATTATCTTTTGTTTTGCCATCTTGTAGCATTATATTTAATGCTTCTTGTGTAATTTCTCCCATTTTTAATTCCTCCTATTTTTTAATAACTTGCTCTAGCTATTGATTTATTTTGTGTATCAATACCTGACTTTTGAGTTGGAGTATCTTCTTTTAGTCTTTCATTTACAGCTTTTTCTACAGCTTTATTAAATGCATTTGAAACCTCTTCTATTTTTGAATTGATTTCTTCTGCTTTTACTGTTTCAAAGTTAAAGAAAGTTAATAAAGATATATCCAATCCTTTATCACTTGCTATTTTTGTTGCTTGTTCTTTTAATTTATAAGCATTTAATTCTGCAAGTGCTTTTTCTTTATCTGTTCTTTCTTTTTGAGCCTGATATTCAAGTTTTTGTTCCTTGTTCATTTTTGCTAATTTCTCAGCTTCTGTTTTTTCACTGTTCATTATTTCTTCCCAGTTTGTTTTAGCTGTATTGATAGCCTGCTGAACTCTCCTATCAAACTCTGCTTGATTTTTTCTATCTTTTAAGAAATCATCAAACGTTACAGAATTGCTATTTGCTCCTGTATTGTTTTGGTTATTTGCTCCCGCTGGTTCATTGTTTGCCCCAGTATTAGCATTATTTGGATTATTGTCTTGTCCTTCCATTTTTTACTCCTTTTGCCCCAGCCATTGCCCATAAAGCCCCAGCCATTGCACTTGTATTCTGTTGTTCTTTAATGCCTGCAATCAGTAAAAAGGCATAAAAAATAGACGTACGTCTACGTCTAAAAATTTATAATTATAAAATGTTAATAACTTATTTATTATCTTTATTCTTTGCTTTCATATATCCTTCTGCAAAATTATATTTAAATACCCATATAACAGGTCTAAATATTGTAATTATAGTAAATATAATCCAATACCAAGTTGGCATTTGTAATTTAATACTTAATATTAAAACTAATATCCACATATTATTCTCCCTCCTATAAGTCTATTTTTTCAATTTCTGCCCTTATTTTTAGAGTCCTTATATAATTCCCCATATGTTTCTTTTGTTCTTTCAAAAGCTCTAACGAACAGCTAGGTGTAAAATTCAAAGTTCCTGCCTCGTATTTCACAGTCATTGCATCTAATTTGTCATATCTTATTTTAGCTTGTAAATATTCCGCTTTAAATCTTTCTTTATAATCTGCACTATTCATTAATTCAATTGTATCTTTTAGCTCCATATTTCCCACCTTCTTTCCATAATAAAAGCACCTACTTTTTAGTAAGTGCTATTTTATCCCATCATATATCATTGTTAAGCTTTCTAATTGTCCTTTTCTTTTTAATTTTTCTTTTTCTTCTTTGCTATATTTAAAGCTTTTAAAAACATTTTGTACTTCATTGTATAGTTTTATTATTTCTTCATTGTCCATATTTTTTGGGCACTCTATAGTTCTTTCTATCAACTTTTCTATATAATCATCTTTAAACATATAATTCTCCTAATAAATTATTTAATTCAATTGCTTCATTTATTGACTTGCCCACTAAATAACTTTGTATTTTATTATCAAGGAAGTCCAATCTATCAACAACTGGTATTTTATATAAAGTCTTTGCAAATTCCAAAGTATTATTTTCTATTTTTATCTTGTCATTTATTTTTACTAAATTTTCTACCCAATTATCATAAGAAGATGGAATATTAATCAATTTTTCCTTCTTACATATTTCTTTAGTTAATAACTCTGTTGAAGCTTCCTCTATTCTTTTATACTTTTTATATGTATCAACATCATAATAACTAATAGAATGAGCATGTAATTGTTCATGTAATATTGCATGCGGAGAAGTTGTACTTTCAATTTCTATATTGCAATTCCATAATTTCGCATTTGTCTTTCTATTACTTATGACAATGTTTCCACTCCATTTAGAGTTATTATCAGTATATTTGTTGCCTATTTCATACATTTTATTTGCTATGATTTTTATTTCTTTTTTTGAATAATGTCTTTCTCCTGATGAATACAATTTTTCTTTTTTAAACTCAGGATATGTATTATTATAACTTGTTTTTTTTTGTTTTTCAACTGGTGGCAAATACATTATTGTTGACCTGCAATAATGAAAGTGATGTTGTATTGGTGGAAGATTTAGCCCGAGCACTAAGCCATTACATTTAATTCTTTGTATTGTTAGCTCTTTTTGTGTTTCACCATAATATCTATCAAATACATTTTCTTTGTTAATGTAAAACTCTTGATTATTCAAACTGTCACACATCAATGTTGTTTTATCATCTTCTACTGCAATAAATCTAACTTTTGAATTATCTTCCGTTACTTCTTTTATTCCTTCTACCTTTGCTAGATTATTTAGTCCAATCATTTGCAAATCTGCTGCACCTGATATCTTATCATTATTTATATTGAGCTTTTGATTGTTTTGTCTTTGTATTATTGTTTGAAACTCATTAGAATCAATTTCTAGGCCTTTTTGTTGTTGCATATTTAAAATTGCTTGTTTATATAGTTGTTGTGCATTATATTGCATTGTAGCTTCAATATACTGTTTCCAAGTTAGTCCGACTATAATTAGGTTGGTCTAATAATGCAAGAAATAAAGCCATCGTTAATATTGATGGCTTTTTCTTTTTGTTTACCTCTTGTTGACACTGTTCGTAATAATAATTGGCATCTTCATACATTATTTGTGTTTCTTGTTCTGCAAGTTTGTTTTGCTCTTCTACATATGAACTGTAAATAAGTAACTCTAGTATTTCACTATTCTTTACTCTTGTTCTCTTATAAATATTGTTTGCTAATACAGTAAAATAGCTATTATTCTTTAATAAGCCTTGTTCTTTCCATTGTTCTATATATGTATTTATTCTTTTTTTAGTTTTATTATCAGCAATATTATAGATGTTTTTGGTTGTAAAATTAAATGTATCAAAGATTTCTTGAAGTCTTAATTGTTTTTGTTTTGATGTTTTATTATATAGTTGTTTTAAATGTCTCATATAATTATCATGTACTTTCCACATATAAAACACCTCTATTCTTTATTAATTTGTTTATTACCAACTTTTGTTTGTTCTTTTTTATTGTCTGCAGTTAGTTTTTGTGCTTTTTGCTTATCTGTTAAATCTGTTATTTTATCATTTGAATTACTATTCTCTTTACTGTCTTGTTCTGTCTTGTTCTGTCCAAGCATTTGCATTTGTTGTAAATTCTTTTGAATATTCTCTTCATTTTGTTTATCTATTTCAGCAAGTTCCGATTCTGCATCTAAGCCAAATGGCAAATGACTTATAATCGATTTGTCACTTATTAATCCTCTTAATTTTAACCAAGCATTTGTTAAGCTTTCTGTATCTGTAGGCAAATTACGTATTAATATAACATCTATATCTCTAAAGTCATACTCTTTATTTTTCTTTAAATTAATTCTTGCTGTTATCATTTCCCACATTCTTAGGTATTCTTTCCTAAATAAATGATGTGCTTGTTGTAATACTTGTTCTAAAGGAAAAAACTTCTTTTCTAAAGCTGCTGCATTATCAGCATCTGTAAAGCCTTGGTCTGTTACATTTGGCACTCCTGAAATCATAAGTGCCATATCTATACATGTTTTCTTGTGATTTTCTGAAGCAGTATCATTTATATTTTTTATAATCCAATCAATATCGCCATCTTTATCAGGTGTATAAAACACTTTTGCATTTAAAATTGCTTCATCTTCTTGTACTCTTGCAGGATTTTTTGTCATTATTATATTACCATCTTTATCTTTTTGTTCTTCTCCTTTATCGTTTAGTAGTGGTATTAAAGGATCATTTGTTGGAGAAAATCCTGTTATTTTTAATTTAGCATTATCGTTATAATCAAAAATATTTGCATTGTTTTCTATTACTTTTTCATTTTTATTTATTAAAGTTATAACATTCTCAAAAAATGACATTCCATAAGGGTTTTCTACAGCAAAACAGGGTAAGTCTGTCCATCTTACTGGTTTATTGCTACCGTCTACTTCTTCAAAGTTATATTCAGCATTTTCTGTAATAGATTTCTTTTCAATTCCATCAACAAATTGTTTTTTATAGTCTTTTGTTATTATTTCTAAATGTGTTTCAATTCCTCCAGTTGCTGTATTCTCATACCAACATCTTAATAAACCTATTTTTGTGCCTGGTACATCATAATTCCATATAGCAACTGTGTTTAAACTTGAAATATTAGCGTAAACTTCCTCGTTTTTATTGTTTTCATACACTAAACCATAACATGCTCCAGTTGTAATATAATCAAGTACACAGTCATAAAAAAAGCTACCATTGTCATTATATTTTGCAATATAATCAATAATAGCTTGATAGTCCTCTGGATCATTCTTTTCTCCAAATATTCTTTTAAATATTCTATTTAAAATCCCTTTTTGAGTTTCATTTATATTTTTTACTTTAAACTGAGGTTCTTTTCCTCCAAAATATCCACTTGCAATAATACTTATATAATATTCAAGTGCAACAACAACATCCTTTTGATCATATTTTCTTGTAAATCTATCTTGCAAATATTTTCTATGCATAAATATTGGTAATGCTTTTCCCCATAATATACTTATATTTTGATTTATATTTTCTTCATTTAAGAACTCGTCTTTATATTGTATTTTTTCTACAAAACTCATTTTGTTTCTCCTTTACATTATATTGTTATATCCAAATTGTAATTTCTTTTGATTTATGTATTTTTCTACTGCATACCTCATTGCATCCATTAAATGGTTAAAGTCATCTATTGGTCTATTTATTTTATTTCCAAACTTGTCCTCGTCCCAAGTGTAATTGCTTATTTCTGTTATGAAATTTACACATCTAGGATGTATTATTATTTCAAAATCTTGTATAAATTGAATACCAT
>ERZ824978.1196-NODE-1196-length-29954-cov-5.025820_pt1 | contig 29954 bp, 25 predicted proteins | sample MGYA00519860_ERZ824978 | MGnify/ENA primary metagenome ERZ824978 (study PRJEB31778, sample SAMEA3449184) | human gut metagenome | biome: human gut; feature: human-associated habitat; material: faeces | place: United Kingdom | collected 2010/2012 ... | reverse complement strand
CTCCCCTGTGCAAGGGGAGGTGGCACGCAGTGCCGGAGGGGTTGTCCGGCGAGCGTAGCGCATGGGAAGGTGCGCCTTACGGTTCGCTGTACGAGTTTGACAATCCCTCCGTCAGCCGTTCCGGCTGACAGCTCCCTTTACGGGTGGATACATTTCTCAGGCACTGTCACCGTCTCAGGCGGTCATTCCGTCCCCAACCCAAAGTGGGCGTCCAACTGCTCCGTAAACGCTTTGGCGGCGTTGAATCCCATCTTCTTTTGACGGTTGTTCATGGCTGCCACCTCGATGATAATGGATAGGTTCCGCCCAGGCTTGACCGGGATGGTCACGGTGGGCACCTGCACGTCCAGCAGCGTGGTATAGTGCTCCTCCAGCCCCAGCCGGTCGTAGGCGCAGTTGTCCCGCCACAGCTCCAGATTCACGATCAGGTCGATGGTCTGGCTCTCCTTGACGGCGGAGATGCCGAACATATGGCGCACATCAATGACGCCGATGCCCCGCATTTCCACATAGTAGCGGATAAGCTCCGGCGAGGAACCAACCAACGTGTCCGGACTCATCTTGGTGATGTCCACCGCATCATCGGCAATGAGACGATGGCCATGTTTGATCAGGTCGATGGCCGTCTCGCTCTTGCCCACGCCGGACTCCCCCACGAGCAGGACGCCTTCGCCGTAGACCTCCATCAAGACTCCATGGCGGGTGATGCGGGGCGCCAGGTGGCTGCGCAGAGCGGCAGTCAGGTCGCTCATGAATTCGCCAGTGACCTGGTTCGTCCGCAGCACCGTGCAGTCCTGCCGTTCCGCCGCCCTGTAGCACTCTGGAAAGATCTCCAGATCACGGGCGATGATCAGCGCCGGAATGCCGCGGGAGAACAGGCTGTCAAAGAAGGTGAACCGCTGGTCGGCAGTCATGGTGCGCATATAGCTGTACTCTGCCTTGCCCAGCAGCTGCACCCGCTTCTCGTCAAAGTAGTCATAGTAGCCCATCAGCTGCAGCCCTGGCCGGTTGATGCTGGTAACTTGAATCTTCGTCTTGTCAAACTGGCTGCTCTGGCTCAAAACCTCCAGTTTGAATTCCTTTATGATTGAGGAAAGGGGCACACCCTTGTTTTCCTCCATGGTCATCCCTCCTGTTCGGCAGAAAGGCCGTTTCTGTTTTCAGTATACCTGTTTTTCTCCCATCTGACAAGGGTGCGGGGGCTTTGGGCTGCGGTGCGCAGAAAAAGTGGGGAATTTTTCGATTTTTTTCAATCTTCCTCTTGATTTTTGCTCTGTCATCTGCTATGATAATAAAGCTGTTTTTAACAAAGCTGCGAAGTTTTTTAAGAGGAGGTATGCAAAATGGCTAAGTGCGACTTTTGCGACAAGGGCGTAGTGTTCGGTATCCAGGTTTCCCATTCCCATCGCCGTTCCAATCGCGCCTGGAAGCCCAACGTGAAGCGCGTCAAGGCAATCGTGAACGGCTCTCCCACTCACGTCTACGTCTGTTCTAGATGCCTCCGTTCCGGTAAAGTTACCCGTGCGTGATTTGTGCATTCACAAATAACAGCTCCTGCTTGCAGGGGCTGTTATTTGTTTTTCGGGGCGGCTCCCTTTGCCGGATTTGCAAACTCGTACAGCAAACCAGAAAGCGCACCTTCCCACGCGCTACGCTCGCCGGACAACCCCTCCGGCACTGCGTGCCACCTCCCCTTACACAGGGGAGGCTGGGAGATTTTGCAGTGTGCCACCTCCGCCTACATAAGAGAAGGTTCCAGGTTTTGCAAAATCACTCCTCTGGAGGACACGCCCAATGGCTCCCTTGTGTAAAGGGAGCCGTCAGCCGGAACGGCTGACGGAGGGATTGACGGGCTTGTACAACATATAAAAAGAACTACACAACGTCTGTTGGGTGGTTCTTTTTTGTTTTCCTGCAAGAACCAACGCACCATGCTTATAAAACCGGTATGGCCTTGGCTAAAAACTTGCCACTGGCAAGTTTTCGGAGCGCTGCGGCGCTGCGCAGCTTGTATTTCGTTCACAATCGCCTCGATTGGTGCGACCAATCCCCTCAGTCGGTTCTACCAATCGTCACTTTTGCGCCATTATAATTGGTAGAACCAATAAAATTCTTGCATTTTCTCAACTTTTTTGCTATAATCCAAACTCGTAACACAAGTTTAGCCCATTCCATCCACGAGGGAGGATTTTTTGCCATGTACACCACCACCCACGCCATCCTAGCCGCCATCCCGTTGCTGCTGGCCTTTTTCCTTATGGTTCTGCGCAACGTCTCCGCCTCCAAATCGGTGGGCATCTCTTTTCTGCTCACTCTGCTTTTGGTGCTTTTTGTCTGGCAGGTGGCGCCGCTGAACACGGCGGCATATACCATTTACGGTATTTTGAAAGCAGTTGATCTGCTGCTCATCGTGGCAGGCGCCATCTTCTTGCAGAATACACTGAAAAAAGCCGGTCTGATGGACGTCATCCGCAGCGGCTTTCAAACCATCTCCCCCGACCCCCGCATCCAAGCCATCATCATCGGCTACCTCTTTGGGGCGTTCATCGAAGGCTCTGCCGGATTCGGCACGCCGGCGGCGCTGGCAGCGCCGCTGTTGGTGGGTCTGGGGTTCCCTGCGGTGCCCGCCTGTGTGGTGTCCCTGATCTCCAACAGCACTCCCGTCCCCTTCGCCGCCGCCGGCACCCCCACCCTGACCACCGTCTCCAACATAGCTGACCAACTGGCCTCCTCCGGTGTGGCGCAAGAATGGTTCACCCGAGCGGTGACCCACAAGGTGTGTTTCTATCTGGGGGGGGGCGGCCTGGTGGTGCCCATCCTGCTGGTGGCCGTGCTGGTGCTCTGCTTCGGTGAGCGGGAGCAGCGGCTGCGGCGGATCTTGGAAATGCTCCCCTTCTCCCTGCTGGCCGCCCTGAGCTTTCTCGTGCCTTACTATCTGCTGGGCACCTTCTTAGGGCCGGAGTTTGCTTCCATCGTAGGCGCCATCGCGGGGATGTTCCTCACCGTCCTGGCCGCTCGCTTTCACATCCTGGTGCCCAAGCACTGCTGGCGCTTCCGAAAAGAGGTCTCTGTCCCCTCATCGGATTTGGGGGAGCCGCCCACCACTGGTCAATTTTTACTGGCTTGGACGCCCTATTTGGCCATCGCCCTGCTGCTCTTTGTCACCCGTGTGGACGCCTTCGGGCTAAAGGAGATTTTGAAGGGCATCTACATCCCCATCCACAACATCTTAGGGGTAGAGGGACTGAGCCTAGATTTCCAGTGGGCGTACAACCCAGGCATCTTCCCCTTCGGCGTGGTGGCGCTGGTGACAGCGCTGATACGCAAGGTGCCGGGACGCGAGACAGGGCAGGTAGCAAAGGACACTGCCCGACAGATGGCCAACTTGACCATCGCCCTCATCGCCGGCGTGGCCATGGTACAGCTGATGATGCACTCCGGTGAGAACGGTTCGGGGCTGGACAGTATGCTCTCCCAGATCAGCCAGCTGATGGTAGATTTGGTGGGCAGCGCCTTCCCCTATATGTCTCCGGTCATTGGCATCTTTGGTGCCTTTGTCTCCGGTTCCTGCACCGTGTCCAGCACCCTGTTCGGCCCCTTGCAGTACGAGACTGCACAGCTGCTGGGGCTGTCCACCACCACCATCGTGGCCTTGCAGATTACCGGCGGCGCCCTAGGGAATATGATCTGCATCAACAATGTGGTGGCGGTCACCTCCACCACCAATGCCCCCGGCAGCGAGGGCAAGATCATCCGAACCAATCTGCTGCCCTGTCTCATTTACTGCGCCATTGTATGGGTGCTCTATCTTGGGATCGGGATTTGACCCTTCCAGCGCTCCAGGAACCACGCAGCCATAAGCCGCTGCGTGGTTCTCTTTTGCTCTGATGCGCTGCGTCCGCCGCAGCAGCCAAACGGCTCCTCCCAGGGGGCGGGGATGAACCTAGTAGTTTCGCAGGCGTCGAAGGGCTTCCTCCTTCTTCCGTTGGAACTCGAAATCAAAAAATCCTTCTTTTTTCTCCCCCAACGACGCCACCTCCGGCGGCTGTGGATTTGTGGAAAACTCCTTCTGAGAGGCGACCGACCTCGTTTCCTCTCCTTTGCTGGGCAGCACTATGCTTTGTTTTTCTTCCCTTTTCTCCCCTTCGCTATGCTCTACTTCACTCGCCTTTCCTTCTCTTTCCTCTCCTACCCTATCCTTCCCTCCCCTTTCCTTCGCACCCGCTTGTCCGAAACATGGTTGGTAAGCGGTTCCCGCTTCTCCAAAGTTGGTTTCCGCTGTTCCGAAACCGGTTTCCGCCCATTCATAGACCTCATACCGCTGCTCCAACTGCTCCCGCTCCGCCACAAACTGGGTACCGCTATATCGATCCTTGCGAATCTTATTGTTCACATGCCAATGCCGGATGGCCACCACCCCTGACGGAAACGGGATCAAAAATCCCATATCGCACAAAATCTGCAAGGCATCCGGCTCCACCCCCAGCATCCGCACAATCTTCCTGGTGCTGTTCAGAAACCCCTCATCGTCCGCCTGCATCCCCAGGTGGAAGTACAGCAGCTGGACGTCCAGCGGCAAGTCCAAAAAGTCATCGCTGTCCGTGATGGATTTTGCAAACATTCTGCGTATCGCCATCCTATCCTCTCCTTCTGCCCCCGGCTGGGCGGCAAGGTCACTATAGTGGGCATGGCTGGATTTGTCAACGCAGCTTTTGCGGCGTGCAGTGCAATCTGGAAACTTTTTGTTTGGAATCTAGCACTTTTGCTGCTACTTTGTCATATTACGGTGCCCATAATACGGAAAAAGCTGGTCAAAGCGCAGAGGCTTTGACCAGCTTCTTTGTTGTCAGTTATGGATATGAGACAGGGACTGCTTACCCCTTCCAGGTCTTGAAATATACTTCCAGCTCGCTGAACAGGTTGTTCTTCACCTCTTTGTCCACGGCCTTCTTCACCGCCTTGTAGCCGGACTGATACTTCTTCACATAGTAGATGGTGATGCTGGCATACTTGCCCAGCCCCTTGTACAGGTTCTTGGGTGCCTTGCCTTTGAAGTACACCTTGCAGTGATAGAGACTGCAAAAGGCGTCGTTTTTGACGCTGGTGACGCTGGTGGGGACGATGATCTTTTTCAGCTTGCAGATGCCCATGGCTTCCGTACTAAAGGCGTAAGGTTCGATGGACTTCACCGACTTGGGGATGGTGTAGCTGGTGGCCTTGCTGCGGAAGGGGTAGGCCACCAGGCTGGTCTTCTTTTTGTTAAAGAGGACGCCCTTGGAGGCGGAGAAGTATTTGTTGCCCGATGCCACCTTATAACCGCTCACATATGCGCCGTAGAAGGTGGCTCTGTTGACCTTTTTGAGGCTCTTGGGCAGGGTGATGGTGCCCAGCTTGGTGGAGGAGTCAAAGAAGATCTCAATGCCCAGGCTGGTGACTCCTTCGGGGATGGTCACCGACTGGAGATTTTCGCAGTGGGCGAAGGCTTTGTCGCCGATGGTGGTGACGCCCTTCTTGATCACCGCTTTGCGCACATCCAGGTCAGACCACGGGGGAGCATAAGTGTTCATGCCGCCGTAGTTGGCCATGGCACCCTTGCCGCTGATGGTCACGGTCTTGGTCTTTTTGTCATAGCTCCATTTGACGTTCTTGCCGCATTTGCCGCTGGTCTTTACAGCCATGGTGGTCACGGCGGTGCTGGCGGCCTGGTCGGTCTGCTGGACGGCCAGAGCGCCGGTGGCCAGGGTGGACAGGGTCATGGTCAGCGCCAGCGCCAACGCCAGGAGACGGTTTCGGGTGTGTTTCATTGTGTTCTCCATCCTTTCTTATGTCTCATCTTGTCTGATGTCTTGTCGGTGGTGCTTTCTTTTATTATATGTGATTGGGGTTCAAATTGCAATGTTTTCCTAGAAAAGACCAAACATTTTTCCAATCAAGGCAGGCAGCGTTCCTCCCACGTTCCCATGACCTTCATCTGCTCCGGCGTGTGGAACCAATGCTCGCCGCCGGGATAGACGGTCAGGTGAGCGCCCTCCGCCCGGGCGAAGCACTCCACCACCGGTTGAGGCACCAGGTTGTCCTGGTCGCCGTAGAGGATGTTTGTGTGGGCGCTGAGGGCGTGGACGGGGTGCTGTCGGACGTATTTTAAATAGTCCCAGGAGAGGGTCTGGCCGAAGTCGGTGGGGATTTCCCGCTCCCGCTCCAGCCGTTCCTCGGTGACCCCTGCCCAGGTCATCATGGTTTGGATCAGGTTCTCCATATCCACCACCGGCGACACAAACAGGCAGGTGTCCACCGGCTTCCCTGCCAACGCCAGCATGGCCAGCCACGCGCCGATGCTGTTGGCGCGGAGGGCGATGCGTTTCCAGCGTCCTTGCAGCTCCTGCCATACCTGTTCCAGCTCGGGCACCACCACCCAGGGCAGGAAGGGTTCCGCTCCCCCCTGCCGCTGTCCGTGCTGGGGCAGGTCGATGGCCACCACCTGCCAACCCTTGGGGTTGGCGATCTGAGCAAACCGCTCCCCTTCCTCTTTATGGCCGGACTGGCCGTGGAGGAAAAGGCAGACCTGGTCGCTCGTTTGGCCGTAACATAGGTAAGGGGTATGACCCCACATTCCAGTTTCTTTCATTTCAACTTCCTTCTTTCCAGAGAAAAAAAGCAGAGCTTCCGGCTGTGCGGCTGCTCTGCGTTGTGCGTCTGATGGTTTCTCTATTCTATCCTCTATCTATCTTTCTCTCTCTGTCCATAAGATAGCATATTTTGTCGAATCTGTCAATCCACTTCCCCCACTGGCACCACATGAACCTCCGTGCCGTAGTCTCGGAGCAGGTGGATGAGATCCTTGGTCTTCATCCAGACGGTGGCGGTGTTGTCGTTGGGGTGGACGCCGATGAGGCCAGGGTCAGCCAGGAAGGCTTCGTCCAGGTAGAGCTGCACCTTGTGTTCCCTGTCGTGGAGCAAGCCCAATGGCGTGACAGAACCAGGCTCCAGTCCCAGCAGGGTCAACAGATCATCGGCGGAGGCGAAAGAGAGAGAACGGGTGCCGTGCTGCTTCTTGAACTCCTTCAGGTTTACCCGCTTGTCCCCTTGGACGGTAATGAGGTAGTAATTGCGCTTCTTGTCGTCTCGGACAAACAGGTTTTTGGCGTCCGCCGATGGGTAAGGCAGCGCTACGTCCGCCAGCTCCGCCATGTTGTAGACGGCTTTGTGCTCGGTGATCTCCAGCCAGATGCTGCGGGATCGCAGCAGGTCGTAGGTTTCCATTTTGTTCATGGCTGTGCTCCTCTCTTTTTGGGTTTTCTGGGTTTTATCGGTATGATACACGATTTTTCGCCCCGTTGCAAGGGCTTTTCCCGTGTTTGTGACGGGAAAACACCGTTGTAGGGTTGACTTTTTCACAGCAAAGCTTTAAAATGTAAAAATGACAGAGGACTTGCAGAAAAGTCCCTTCAAACAGCACAACCAACGAAAAAAGCCGTCCCCTCCTGCGTGGCTGTTGCCTGATGGCCGCGTGGATTTTTTTGCGGCTGAATGGAGAGAGAAACGATGAAACACGAACACACCAAACATTTTGCCAGCCGATGGGGCTTTATTCTGGCCTCGGTTGGCTCCGCCGTTGGCATGGCCAACGTGTGGGGATTCCCCAACAAGATGGGCAGCAACGGCGGCAGCGCCTTTCTGCTGATCTACCTGCTCTTTGTGGTCATCTTCAGCTATGTGGGGCTGCCTGCCGAGTTCGCCATGGGGCGGCACTCCGGCACCGGTACCTTAGGCTCCTACGAGAACGCCTGGGCCACCCGTGGCAAGACCATGGGCAAGGTGGGCGGTCTGCTGGGCTGGCTGCCCCTGGCCGGCTCCATGTGCATCGCCATCGGCTACGCCGTCATCGTCACCTACGTCCTCAAGGCGCTGGTGGATTCGGTGCTGGGCACGCTCATGACCACTGACACTGCCGCCTGGTTCGGCTCCTTCTCGGCGCAGCCCTATTCTGTCATCCCCTTCCACATCATTGTGGTGGTGGGCACCCTGCTGACTCTGTTCCTGGGGGCAAAGAGCATTGAGCGCACCAACAAGGTCATGATGCCCCTGTTCTTTGTGATCTTCCTGATCCTGGCCGTCCGTGTGGCCTTTTTGGCCGGCTCTGGCGAGGGCTATGCGTTCATGTTCACCCCCCGATGGGAAATGCTGGCTGACCCCATGATCTGGATCTGGGCCATGGGACAGGCGTTCTTCTCCCTGTCCGTCACCGGCAGCGGCATGATCGTCTACGGTGCATATCTTTCTAAGGAAGAAGACGTGGTGGGCGTGGCACAGCACACGGCGCTGTTTGACACCATCGCCGCCTTGGTGGCCGCTCTGGTCATGATCCCCGCCTGCTTCTCCTACGGCCTGGACGTGGGCGCCGGCCCCAGCCTGCTCTTTGTCACGCTGCCCACCATTTTGCAGGACATTCCCTTTGGCCAGCTCTTTGCCATCATCCTCTATGTGGCCATGATCTTCGCCGGCGTCAGCTCCCTGCAAAATATGTTCGAGGCAGTGGCGGAGTCCCTCATCCACAAGTTCCCCAAGCTCAACCGGACGGCGGCGCTGGTCATTCTCTGCGTCATCTGCCTGGGTTTCGGCATCGGCATGGAGACCATCGACAAGTGGGGCCCCTGGATGGATCTGGTGTCCATCTACATCATCCCCATCGGCGCCACCCTGGGTGCTGTGTCCTGGTTCTATGTGATGAAGAAGGACGAACTGCTCTCTGCCATCAACACCGGCTGCAAGCGGGAGCGAGGCACCTTCTGGTACAGCGTGGGGCGTTACCTCTATGTGCCCCTGGCCATTATCCTGTGCTGCGTAGCACTGTTCAAGCATGTAGCGTTCTGATACAAGGTCGCAACGGCCGAAACAATCTGCTCCATCCAAATGGATGGAGCAGATTGTTTTAGATGGAAGCCTGATGCAGTAAATGGTTCTTCCCCAAGGATCAACTAGACTGTTTGAACGCTCCTGTTCTCATCGCTTTTTCGTCATAATGAAAGAGAAAAGCCAGCAGCCGGAAAAACCGACTACTGGCGTGATTTCTGGCGGAGACGGTGGGATTCGAACCCACGGACCCTTGCGGATCAAACGATTTCGAGTCGTTCTCGTTATGACCACTTCGATACGTCTCCATATATGACCGCTTCGCTGCTGCGTATGGAAAAATCACTTGTTTATTATGACACAACGAGCTGGAAAAGACAAGGGGAAACTTTCCGTTTTCTCGTTGTGAAAAAAGTCCACCGCAGTGGTCTCCCGCTGCGGTGGACGGATAGGGCGAACCGGTTCGTTCTCATTCACACACATTCTTCCAAAAGGATATCGTATCCTGCAAGCCCTATGCCACTTTGCAGGGCACGCTGTTGTCGTTTAGCGCTCCCGACGCTTGCCCCAGCGCAGGACGCCCAGGATAGCCCCACTGCTGACCATCAGCATCCCTGCCCATAGGGTGGGGGCAGCACTGTCACCGGTCTTGGGGGTGCCAGTCTTCTTGGAGGTGCTCTTAACGGCCTTGTCGCTCTTGTTGGAGGACTTCTCCTCGGTGTCCTCCGTGGAGTCATCGTTGGCGTCCTCTGTCGGGTCATCTTCTGCCGCCTGGACGGTGAAACTGGTGCCGCACTGGCCATCGGTGTAGAGGACGGTCAGGTGATGCTTCCCTTCTGTCAGAGTCTCCAGGTAGGTGGGTTCCAGGGTGACCACGGTGGAGCCGGAGTCGACGGTGTAAGCATTGCTGTCCAAGATTTTGCCGTCCACCTGGATGCCGGTGAACTTGTCAAGGGCACCGTTGGCACGGAAGGTCAGGCCATCCTCGTTCCCCATCGTCCAAACACTATTGGCGCCAGCAGTGATGCGGTACTCCGGCGTCTCGGGCGTCTCAGCGCCGGTCAGGGTCAGAGTCTTCAGGGCGGTGGCGAACATAACCTTGCCGTCCTGACCCACGCTGACGTTTTTGCCGTTGACTGCCTTGCCATTGACAGTCAGGGCGCAGTCGGCGGCGAAGGGATACCCCTCTGCGCTGGCCAGCATCAGGCTGTACATATAGCGCTTGCCCGCCTCGAACTGGGTGATGCGCTTGTCTTCCGGCACCTTGGCCAGCTCGGCCGGATCGGAGTACCAGAACTTCACGGGCACTACCTCACCCTTATCGTTTTCTTCCATCTCCTCCCAATACTCATAGGCGATCTGGGCGTTGGCGTCTGCCTTGGCCGTGGCCTGGGGCTTGTCCCCGACCTGGTAGGTCACGGTGGCGTCAGTGACCTGCACGCTGTCGATGGTGGTAGACTCTGCCGCAGGGATGGTCAGAAGGAAAGTGACGCACCAGTGGTTGCGGGTGTAGTAGTCATCCCGAATCTCGTTGATAATGGCCTTTCCGCCCTCATAGGTCGTGCCGGTATAGGTCAGCTTGGAGCCGTCATAGGTGGTCGTCATCTTCGTCTTGCACTCCACCTCTGCCGCCGTGTACTGCTGCTCCTCCTGCTGCCGCTGGATGCTGCTGGTGTCCACGGTGAAGGTGGTGGCATCCTTCGCTGCATCGTAAGCCGCTTTCACGGTCAGGTTGCCCAGGCCGGCAAAGGTCAGGTTCCTGCCGTCGAGGCCGGAGAAGTCGTCCGCCACGGTGGCGGTGCCGTTGACCAAGGTCACCGTCTGCCGCTCGTAGGTGTCGGTGTAATTGTTCCGCACCTCCGTTTTGACCGTCGTGTTGCTGCCGCCCGTCACGTCAGTCACGCCGCTGGTGCTCACGCCGTCCTCAGCCGGTTCCGTGTCCGTGGCGAAGGCGTGGGTGGGCGCCAGGGCCAGGGTCAGGCAGAGCGCCAAGGCGATGCTGAGGGCACGCCAGATTCTGTCTGTTTTCATGTTGATCCTCCTGTTTCTCGTTTTTGGTCTTTCGTTGACCATTTTATACAGGTTTAGGATAACACAGGCAGGAGCCCCCAGGCAACGCAGTTGCCAGAACTGTCACTGGACAAATTGGAAACTGCCCCCCTTCCCTTTTCCTCGACCATTGGGTATAATCGTAGGAGAGACCTAGCATAAAGACTTGAGAGGAATACCGATGAAATTTCAAGCTCAACTCAACGCCTACATCCAACAGCTGGATTGCCTGGCCAAAGAGCTCAGCGCCGCCTCCGGCATCTCCGCCGCCACCCTCAGCCGGTATCGCTCCGGCGAGCGGCTCCCTGACCCCAACGCACCGGTCTTTGGTCAGCTCTGCCAAGGCATCGCCCGGCTGGCTGCGGAACGGGGACTGACAGAGGTGACAGAGGAAGCGGTGCGGGCAGCCTTTTTCGCCGCAGAGGATTTCGCCCAGGCAGACACAGAGCAACTGATGCGGAACTTCGACCTGCTGCTGTCTATGCTGGACATCAGCGTCAGCAAACTCTGCCGCCATATCAACTACGACCCCTCCACCATCTTCCGCTTCCGCAATGGCAGCCGCCGTCCCGCTGAGCCGGAACGGTTCGCCGCTGCCGTGGCCAGCTCCATCGTCCGAGAGCGGGACACCCCCCAGGACATGGCCGTTCTGGCCAGTCTCCTCCAGTGTCCGGCAGGCGCGCTGGCAGATGTGTCGGTGCGCTTCGACCGACTGCGCAACTGGCTGCTCAATGGTCAGGTCGCAGCGGTGGGCAAAGAGGACATCTCCGGCTTTTTGACCAAGCTGGATGAATTCGACCTGAACGAGTACATTCAGGCCATCCACTTCGACCAGCTCAAGGTGCCCTCCGCTCCCTTCCAGCTTCCCTCCTCCAAAAGCTATTTCGGATTGGCGGAGATGATGGACAGCGAGTTGGATTTTCTCAAGGCAACCATACTATCTAAATCCCAGCGACCGGTGACCATGTACAGCGATATGCCCATGACAGAGATGGCCAAGGACCCCTTTTTCCCTAAGAAATGGATGTTTGGCATGGCCATGCTGCTGAAAAAGGGGCTGCATCTGAACCAGATCCACAACTTGGAGCGCTCCTTTGAGGAGATGATGCTGGGGCTGGAAGTCTGGATCCCCATGTACATGACCGGACAGATTTCCCCCTACTACATTAAGAATACGCAAAGCAGCCCGTTCCTGCACCTGCTGAAGGTTTCAGGTGCCGCGGCTCTCTCTGGGGAGGCCATTGCCGGCCACCACAGCCAGGGACGATACTACCTGACCAAAGCCCGACGGGAAGTTGCCTATTACAGCAAGCAGGCGCAGGCGCTGCTGGACAACGCCTCCCCGTTGATGGAGATTTACCGTGGTGACCGAGCCAATGAGTTCAACGCCTTCCTGCTGGCCGATGCTCCCAAGTCGGGCAAGCGGCGGGGCATCCTCTCCTCCCCGCCCCTGTACACCATGGAACGGGAGACCTTGACCGCCTTCTTAGACGCCAGACAGGTGGCAAAAGGGCTGCGGGAGGACATCCTCCACCACGCAGCTGCCCAGCGGCAGCGGGTGGAGACCATTTTGGAGACGGAACAGGTGGAGGATGAGGTTTCCTCCCTCTCCCAAGCGGAGTTTGACAAGCACCCGCCAGCGCTGGATGTGTCCGGCGCCTTCTGCGAGAGCGACCTGTGCTATACCTATCCGGAATATGTGACCCACCTCCAAGAGACGGCACGATTTGCCGCCGCCCACCCCAACTGCCCCCTCAAGCGCACCGCCGCCCAGGCTTTTCGCAACCTCCAGATCTTCCTGCGGGAGGGACAGTGGGCCATGGTGTCCAAGGGGAAGGCGCCTGCCATCCACTTCGTCATCCGCCACCCCAGGCTTCGAGAAGCCATGGAGCAGTTCATCCCACCGGTGGTGGAGTAAGGGCATTGTGCTGTCGGCACAAGAACGCCTTCTTTCTCGTCGCATTTGCCGAACCTGCGCCAGCCCTCTTGTGTTTTTCCGCCGGTTGGGTATAATGGATGCACAGAAAATATCAAAGAAGCGAGGTTGGATCCCATGCGCAAGAAATTGAACATGACTGCCGGCATCTTCCCCATGCCGGTGCTGCTCATCGCCACCTACAACGAGGATGGCACGGTAAATGTGATGAACGCCGCCTGGGGCACCATGCAGGAACGAGACACGGTGGTGCTGAACCTGAGCGAAGGACATAAGACGGTGGAGAACCTGAAGGCGCGTGGCGCATTCACGGTAGGCATCGCAGACGCTGCCCACATGGTGGAAGCGGACTACTTCGGACTGGTCTCCGGCCATCAAGTACCGGACAAGCTGGGCAAGGCTGGGCTCACCGCCACCAAGGCGGAGATGGTAGACGCACCGGTCATCAACGAGCTGCCCCTCTGCATGGAGTGTGAATTTGTGGCGTACCAGGACGGTCCCTACGGCTGCGGCGTCATCGGCAAGGTGGTCAGCGTGACCGCCGATGAGCGGGTGCTCACGGATGGCAAGGTGGACATGACGAAGGTCGATGCCATCGCCTTTGACCCCTACACCTACGGTTACTACAAGGTGACCGAACGGGTGGGCAATGCGTTCCAGGACGGGGCGAAGCTGAAATAATGTGAAAACAAGCGTTCCCTCCTGGGAACGCTTGTTTGTTTTGGGTGCGAGAAAACCACCTTGCCGCAGCTTGGTGGTTTTAGTCTCTTGAACGAATCGCTTCGCAAACCATATAAATCATTTCTCCGTACCCGCTTTCAGCGAATTCAAGTTCTTCTCCATCGGATGCCGTCTTGAGGTATTCTATCATCTTCGCTTCTAATGCCAGCCATTCTTCACCGGATTTGGCCTTATCATTTGCGGCTGTATCAATAATATATTTCAACTCAGACCCGATGTGCTTATAGTCACTCACGTAAGATTCAACTCCTTGAAAGGTGCTTTCAAATTCTCGCGGATAAGGGAAAAGTCCTTGCGATTTTGCACAGTACTTTTAGGTGTAGATTCGTTTCAATTCTTCTATATTCGGAAGCACAGATTCAGAAAACAACGCACCGTCTACCTTGAACTGTTCCAGCATTTCCTGGACTGACTCAAAAAGCCCCATGTTCTTCGGTTCGTCATCTTCTCCTTCATTGCTTTCTGAGGTACTGTATCCTTTATCATCAACCCAGGCAAAAACATTCTCTGGGCACATGCTAATCATACCTTCCTTTGTTTCAGTAAAAAACCTAAACTGGCCACCGCTCACATTCAGCGTCTTTGCGAGTTGTTCTTTCGTCATCATTATTCACCTCTTTTTGTAATTATACCATCTTTCTGGACAAAAAAATAGCGAAAATCTGAAAAATACGAAAAACCACCGCAACGAACTGGTTGCGGTGGTTTCTTGGCGGAGAAGGAGGGATTTGAACCCTCGCGCGCTTTAACACGCCTACGCCCTTAGCAGGGGCGCCTCTTCGGCCACTTGAGTACTTCTCCATGAGGCAGAATTGATGATCTCCATTCTGTTTTAAGGTTGTATGGCGGAGAGGATGGGATTCGAACCCATGGCCCATGACTGAGTCACCAGTTTTCAAGACTGGCTCCTTAAACCGCTCGGACACCTCTCCAAAGCGATCACCCATACAAGCAAGGATTATTTTACCGCACCATCACCCAAATGTCAAGAGAAATTTTCGTGATTTTCCTTCTTTTTTCCCGCCTCCGGAGAAATTTCCCCTTGACAACCGCCACCGGATGTGGTAGATTATCAATCACAACCTGTCTATCAACGTCAAAGACGAGGAAGGGAAAAAAGACCCGTTTCTTTTGTGCAGAGAGTCGGCGGATGCTGTGAGCCGATCGGAAGGTGCGGGTGTATGACTGTTCCCAGAGTTGATGTCCTGAACGCTTTTCCAGTCACTAGGGGCATCCGGCTGACGCCGTTACCCGTCCGGGCCTTGCTGGAGGCCGCAGAGTCCTGGTGGAGTGATCTGCCAGGAGCATCAGGGTGGTACCGCGAATGAATGTAACATTTCGCCCCTGACTGAACATGCTGTTCGGTCAGGGGCTTCTTTTTTCGTCACTTTCCCCCGCCAGCACAACCCCAATTTTTACGCAAAACGATTAGGAGGAAGTTTATCATGAAAGGTTTCGAGAAATATATCCCCTTTGTCCCCCAGCCCATCCAGAACCGCACCTGGCCGGACAACACCATCACCAAAGCCCCTATCTGGTGCTCGGTCGATTTGCGGGACGGCAACCAGGCGCTGGTGGATCCCATGAATGTGGAAGAAAAGCTGCTGCTGTTCCACACCCTGGTGGACATCGGGGTGAAGGAGATCGAGGTTGGCTTCCCCTCCGCTTCTGAGACCGAATTTCACTTCCTGCGCACCCTCATCGAGGATGGCTACATCCCCGATGACGTGACCATCCAGGTACTGGTGCAGGCCCGTCCCCACCTCATCCGCCGGACGTTTGAGGCCATTGAGGGCTGCAAGCACGTCATCTTCCACTTCTACAACTCCACCTCCACCCTCCAGCGGAAGGTAGTCTTTCACACCGATGTAGAAGGTGTCCAGAAGATCGCCACCGATGCCGCCACAATGATCTACGAGATGAGCCAGCCCATGATCGCCGCCGGCGCAGACATCCGCTACGAATACTCTCCTGAGTCCTTCATGGGCACCGAGATGGACGCCGCCGACCAGATCTGTGACGCCGTCATGACCGCCCTCCACGCAGACGAAAACCACAAGGTCATCCTGAACCTGCCCACCACGGTCGAAAACTGTATGCCCAATCAGTTCGCCGATGAGCTGGAATACTTCATCCGCAACCTGCCCGGTCGGGAGCGTGCCATCATCTCCCTCCACCCCCACAACGACCGTGGCACCGGTGTCGCCACTGCTGAGATGGGTCTGCTGGCTGGCGCCGACCGCATTGAGGCCACCCTGTTCGGCAACGGTGAGCGCACCGGCAACCTGGATATGGTCACCGTGGCCATGAATATGTACACCCAGGGCATCGACCCGGAGCTGGATTTCTCCCATCTGAACGAGATCCGCAAGGTCTACGAAAAAGTCACCAAAATGCAGATCGGCGAGCGTCAGCCCTATGTGGGCGAACTGGTGTTCACCGCCTTCTCTGGCAGCCATCAGGATGCCATCAACAAGGGGATGCAGTACATGGAAAAGTCCCACAGCGACAAGTGGGAGGTTCCCTATCTGCCCATCGACCCGGCAGACGTGGGGCGTGACTATGAGCCCATCATCCGCATCAACAGCCAGTCCGGCAAGGGCGGCACGGCGTTCATCATGGCGCACAACTTCGGCTTCGAGCTGCCTAAGGCCATGCATCCGGAGTTCAGCGACATCGTTCAGGCGGAGACCGACCGGATTGGCCACGAGCTGAAGCCAGAGGCCATTTTGGAGCTGTTCAAGCGGGAATATCTCCAGATCAACGACCCTTATCGCCTCATCAACCGGAACTTCCAAGAGACTCACCAGGACGACACCTCCGCCGTCTCCTTCTCCGGCACACTCTGCTGCGAGGGCAAGCGCACCATCCCCATCTCCGGCCAGGGCAACGGCCCCATCGACGCCTTCTTCAACGCCGTCCACGGGCAGGACTTGGATCGTTACACCTTTGTGGACTACAAGGAACACGCCATCAACACCGGCTCTGACTCCCAGGCTGTGGCCTACATCCACCTCCGTATTCCTGACGGCACCGATGTCTTTGGTGTGGGCATGGATCACAACATCTCCATGGCCTCCATCAAGGGCGTCCTGTCCGCCATCAACCGAGCCAAGAAGCTGGAAGCGAAGAAGGGCGCGTAATCTACCTTTCGTACATAGAAAAGCATCCGTATCGTGGGATACGGATGCTTTTTTGCGTCCTTGTTGTGAGCGTCTGCGGCAGACGCTCCCTCATTTTTTCAGAAACGCAAGGAGCCGCTCCCGTGCTGTTTCCGCCGCTTGTCTGCCCATCTCATAACAGGTTTTCAGCTTTGCGGGGTCTTTTTCCATCCGTTTGACCGGCAGGGACGAATGGGGGCGGATGACAAAAAGATCCCCCCGCTTTTCCTGCTCCTGAATCAGATCCAGTTCGGCATTGTACATCAGGTGCCGCACTTCCAGCGCTTTGACCAGATTGGGGTAGTGCCGATACTTCACCCGTATCAGCGGCAGCAGCTGGTTTTTCTCTTTTCGATAGCCTTGGGGCTGGGTCAGGATGACCACATTTTGGGTGTACCCGATGCGTTCAAAATAGGCCACTGGGATAGAATCCGCTATCCCGCCGTCCAGCAGTTTCAGACCGTCGATCTCCACGATCTGCGAGACCACGGGAAGGGAGGCAGACGCCCGAATCCAATCAAATCCGTGATCCTTTCTCCCGCAATATTCGTGATAGACCGGCTTCCCGCTCTCCACGTCCGTGCAGGTGATATAAAATGCCGTTGGGTCGCGCTCAAAGGCGTTAAAATCGAACACATCCAGCTTCAACGGTACTTCGTTGTAACAAAATTCCGTGTTGAACAGGTTTCCCGTCCGCAGAAGGGAGCCGATGCCACAATAGCGCTTGTCGTGGCAATACCTCGTGTTATAACGGAGCGCACGTCCCATCTGCCCCGATTTGTAATTGACGCCGAACGCCGCCCCTGCGGAGACGCCGTTGATACCATCAAACCGGATGCCGTTTTCCATCATCACATCCATCACGCCTGCGCTGAACAGCCCGCGCATGGCACCGCCCTCAAGCACCAATCCTGTTTTCATTGCTTTTCGATTCCTTTCCCACGCACACGGATGCCTTTTGCCCATTACTTCGTGACGACCACATTCCCCTCCGAATCCAGCAGCGGGGTGATGCCCCCCGCATAGCCCGATCTCCACACCAGATAATGGACGCCGGTCTCCTTGTCTACCAGAATCTGACGGGTACCAGCGTCCTTGAGCTGGGAGCCATCCTGAAATACCACTTCAAATCTGTCTTCCTTTTTTGCCATGGCGACTGCCTCCTATCTATGTTTTTTCACGGTTGGTGCAGGTGCAGCGTAGGCTTAACACTGTCATTTTTGATTTCTCTCCGTCCCACGCTGCACCATCCACTCAAAACTGGAACAGATTCAGCCCCACTTCTTCCTCGAACCGGCGCTCCACGGTTCCGTTGATGACCGTGATGACCATCTCGCAGGTGGCGCTGACGATGGCGCGGTTCAGGTGGCCGCCGAACACTTCCCCTTTCTCGTTGCCGGCGCTCATATGGAGGTGTGCGTAGTATTCCCCGTCCTTGGTGGTGATGGTACCGGTCAGAGAGGTGATCTCATAGTATCCCTGGAACTCGTTGGCGTCATACTTCTTCTCTGCCGTCTTAAACACGCCCACCGTGAAGTCGTTGATGGCGCCCAAGGCGCTGACGCTGGCCAACTTGATGTGCTCCTGGAGGGCGATCTCTTTCAGCTGTTCCAGGATCTCCTCCCCTTTGTCGATGCGTGCAAAGATGGTGTTGTCAAATCTCTTGTATTCCATGGTATATGCTCCTTTCTCGGCTCGTTCAAGCCTTCTTCATATGTTGGGATGCTGCCTTGAGCATCAATTTCTTCGTCCCCACCGAGTCAAAGGCTACTTCTAAGAGGGCATCGCCGCCCATGGGCTTCAGGGAGACGATCATGCCTCGGCCGAAGGCGGTGTGCTCCACCAGGTCGCCCTTGTGGAACTGGACGCCGGTGGGTGCGGTGGCTTGGGCTGCCGGTCTGGCGGCGGGGCGTTTGGCGTTGGACTGGATGCTGCGGCCGCCGATGCTGATGCCGCCGCCCAAGGGTTTGCCGGAGCGGTTGCCGCCGGGGGTGATGGGGATGGAGTAGCTGCCGCCGAAGTTGCGGCGCTCCTCCCGACGCTGGGCGTAGTAGTCTTGCCGCTCCTGGTGCTGGCGCTCCTGCCGGACGCTCCCCCACTGGCCGCCGTACTCCCGTTCTTCTTCCGTCCGCCGTCTGCCGCTCTGGATGAGGCAGCGTTCGGGGATCTCATCGGTGAACCGAGAGGGCAGGTTGCTGGTGGTGCGGCCAAAGAGCATCCGCTGGTTGGCGCAGGTCAGGTAGAGCTGCTCCTCCGCACGGGTCAAAGCCACATAGCACAGGCGGCGCTCCTCCTCCATCTCCTCCGGCTCGCCGATGGAGCGGGTGCCGGGGAAGATGCCTTCTTCCATGCCCACGATGAACACACGAGGGAATTCCAGCCCCTTGGCGGCGTGCATGGTCATCATGACCACGCAGTCCTCGTTGTTGTCTGCGTTGTCCAGGTTGGTGTAAAGAGCCACCTCGTCCAAGAACCCGTTTAGGGACGGCTCCTCCGCTCCCTCCAGGTAGCTTTGGATGGAGGAGCGCAGCTCCTGGGCGTTCTCGATGCGGGTGCGGTTCTCCACGGTGTTCTTGGCCTGGAGGGCGGCGATGTAGCCGGTGTCCCGCAACGCTTCCTCGTAAAAATCGGTCAGCTCCAGGGTGGACGCCTTCTGCTGGAGGGTTTGGATGAGAGTGAGGAACTGGTCTAATTTTCCGGCGCTCCGCTGTAATTCCGGATAGGCTCTGGCACGGCTGATGATCTCGTACATGGAACACCCCTCGTTGGCGGCGATGGTGGCGGCGATGTCGATGGTGCGGGCGCCGATGCCACGGGCGGGCTTGTTGATGATGCGCCGCAGGCGCAGGTCATCGGCAGGGTTGTTGACCACGCACAGGTAGGCCAGCATATCCTTGACCTCCGCCCGATCGAAGAACCGAGTGCCGCCGATGATGCGGTAGGGGATGCCGTTGCGCTTGAAGGCGTACTCCACGGCGTTGGACTGGGCGTTCATCCGGTACAGCACCGCGTTGTCCTTCCACTGCCGCCCCTGCTGAATGCCGGCGATGACCTGGGCGGCCACATACTGCGCCTCGTCCGACTCGTTCATCGCCACATACAGGCGGATCTTATCCCCTGCCCCCTTCTCCGTCCACAGCTCCTTGCCCTTGCGCCCCTTGTTGTTCTGGATGACGGCGTTGGCTGCGTCCAGGATGTTCTTGGTGGATCGGTAGTTCTGCTCCAGCCGGATGACCCGAGCGCCCTTGTACTGCTGCTCGAAGGAGAGGATATTCTCAATGGTAGCGCCGCGGAAGCGATAAATGGACTGGTCGTCGTCGCCCACCACGCAGATGTTCTTCCACTTCCCCGCCAGGGTGGACGCCAGCAGGTACTGCAGGTGGTTGGTGTCCTGGTATTCGTCGATGAGGACGTAGCGGAACTTGTTCTGCCAATACTCCCGTGCCTCCTGGTCTTCCAGGAGCAGACGGACGGTATGTAGGATAAGGTCGTCAAAGTCCAGGGCGTCCGCCTCCCAGAGACGGTGCTCATACTCCTTATAAATTTTCGCAATCTGAATCTGCCGGAAGTCACCGGACTGCTCTGCCCCCTTGAGATAGTCCCGTGCCAGGAACATCTTGTCCTTTGCCCGGGAAATATAGCCCAGGACGTTGCGGGGCGGGTACGCCTTCTCGTCCAGGTTCATCTGCTTCAAGATCTCCTTGACCACCCGCTGGGTGTCGTCCACATCGTAGATGGTGAAGGAGTTGGAGAAGCCCAGGCGATGGATGTCCCGCCGCAGGATGCGCACGCAGGCGGAGTGGAAGGTGGCCGCCCACACGTCCTGGCCCTCCGGCCCCAGCATCCGTTCCAGACGCTCCTTCAGCTCCCCTGCCGCCTTGTTGGTAAAGGTGATGGCCAAAATCGACCAGGGCGCTGCCGGATGGACTTTACAGAGCATCTCCGCCCGCTGAGCTATGTCCTTCTCCGGATAGCCCAGGTAGCGGGTCAGGAACTCCACGTCCTCCGGCGTGACCCAATCGGGCACCTCCATGCAGCTGGGGTCGCTGCCCCGACCGAAGCGGATGAGGTTGGCGATGCGGTGGATAAGCACGGTGGTCTTGCCGCTGCCGGCGCCCGCCAGGAGCAGCAGGGGGCCTTCGGTGGTGAGGGCGCCCAGGCGCTGCTGCTGGTTGAGGTTTTGGTAGTTTCGGGCGATGACCTGACGTCTCATCTTGCAAAATTGCGCTTGTTGTGTCTGATTTAACATACTTGCTCTCCTGCGTCTACACTTAAATATATACTCGACTGCTATTTTACCCTCTTTTTCCACCGGGGTCAACGTGGGAGGGCGAAGAAAAGGGTCTGATGTCGTATCAGACCCTTTTCGTTCCAAATCCGCTCAAGTCTCGTCCGTCTGAGCCGGATTCCAATATTTGCTCTGGTCGTTTTCGTCCATGGTGTCCGTCTTGTCTCGGTGGAACTCCAAATCCGGATCGCGGATGCTGACTCGGGTGTGAGGCGGGACGGAACGGGTGACGAAGGCGTTGCCGCCGATGATGGAGCCTTCCCCGATGCGGGTCTCGCCGCCCAGGATGGAGGCGCCGGAATAGATGGTGACCCGATCCTCGATGGTGGGGTGGCGCTTATGGTTGCGCAGACCCTGGCCGGCACGGGTAGACAGGCCGCCCAAGGTGACGCCCTGGTAGATCTTGACCCACTCGCCGATCTCGGTGGTCTCGCCGATGACGATGCCGGTGCCGTGGTCGATGAAGAAGTGCTTGCCGATGGTGGCGCCGGGGTGGATGTCGATGCCGGTGAGACTGTGGGCGTGCTCGGTCATGATGCGAGGGATGAGGGGCACCTTCAGCAGGTGCAGCTCATGTGCCAGGCGGTTGACCATGATGGCGTAGAGACCGGGGTAGGAGAAGATAATTTCGTCGGTGTTGAACGCTGCCGGGTCGCCCACAAAGGTGGCTTCCACGTCCATGGCCAGGTAGGACTGGATGCGAGGCAGGGTCTCGATGAACTGGCTGGTAATGGCCTCCGCTTTTGCCTTACGGGTGGCTTTATCGGTGTGTCGATACTCCTCGCCCTGGAGGAGTGCCAAGGTGATCTGGCGGGTCAGGCTGGTATAAATCTCGTCCAAAACGGAGCCGATATAGTATTCTGTGGCGTAATGGCTCACTTTTTTCTTGATAAAGTAGTCTGGGAACAGCACGGTCTGGAGCTGCTCGATGATGGTGATGATGGCGCTCTTGTCCGGTTGCAGGTGGACAGTCTCCTCATCGCTCTGCTGCATGGCTTCCGCACCAGCCAACAGCTGCTGCACTACTTTCTTTACCTTCATTTCCATCTGAGAAGGCATGGTTGCATCCCTCATTTCCAACCCCGTTGGCCTTGGTCATGCGCGGTCGGGGCAATATTTATTATACTATACCATTGGTCGGTTCTTTGTCAACCAATCCGGAGCAATAACCCATCAAACAGGTATAAAATACGCAAAAAGTCCAAGAAAAAAGAGACCGGCGAACCGGTCTCTTTCAAATACTTGGGACAACACACTTGCGTGCGTCAATCGAAAAGATTATTCGTTGATCTCGATAACAACACCGGAACCGACGGTACGACCGCCTTCACGGATAGCGAAACGCAGACCCTTTTCGATTGCGATGGGGGTGATCAGCTCAACGTCCATGTCGACGTTATCGCCGGGCATGCACATTTCAGTGCCTTCGGGCAGGGTGATGATGCCGGTAACGTCAGTGGTACGGAAATAGAACTGAGGACGATAGTTGTTGAAGAAGGGGGTGTGACGGCCGCCTTCGTCCTTCTTCAGAACGTAGACCTGACCCTTGAACTTGGTGTGAGGATGAATGGAGCCGGGCTTGCACAGAACCTGACCACGTTCGATGTCGGTACGAGCAATACCACGCAGCAGAACGCCCACGTTGTCGCCAGCTTCAGCGAAGTCCAGCAGCTTGCGGAACATTTCCAGACCGGTAACGACGGAGGACTTCTTTTCTTCTTCCAGACCAACGATGTCGACCGGTTCGCTCAGCTTGATGGTACCACGTTCCACTCTACCAGTTGCCACGGTGCCACGGCCGGTGATGGTGAAGACGTCTTCGACGGGCATCAGGAAGGGCATATCGGCCTTACGGTCGGGAGTGGGAATGTAGTTGTCAACAGCGTCCATCAGTTCCTTGATGCAAGCATACTCAGGAGCGTTAGGATCGGTGGATTCGGAAATCAGAGCGTTCAGAGCGGAGCCCTTGATGATGGGGGTGTCGTCGCCGGGGAATTCATAGAAGTCCAGGGTTTCACGAACTTCCATTTCAACCAGTTCCAGCAGTTCTTCGTCATCGACCTGGTCGCACTTGTTCAGGAAAACAACGATATAAGGCACGCCGACCTGACGAGCCAGCAGCAGATGTTCACGAGTCTGAGCCATAACACCGTCGGTAGCAGCGATGACCAGGATAGCACCGTCCATCTGAGCAGCGCCGGTGATCATGTTCTTGATATAGTCAGCATGGCCCGGGCAGTCAACGTGAGCATAGTGACGCTTTTCGGTCTCATACTCAACGTGAGCGGTGTTGATGGTGATACCACGTTCTCTTTCTTCAGGAGCCTTATCGATGGAAGCGTAATCAGTGTAAGAAGCCTTGCCGGAGAAAGCCAGGTACTTGGTGATAGCAGCAGTCAGGGTGGTCTTGCCGTGGTCGACGTGACCGATGGTGCCGATATTTACATGGGGTTTGCTACGGTCAAACTTTTGCTTTGCCATAATAATTTCCTCCTAAAATGTAGAAATCAAACAGTTCGTTTAAAATGATAATAAAAGTTCTCTATTCGCCATTGTATCCTATTGAACCAGGAATTGCAATAGCAATTTCAGTTCTTTGCGAAAAATCAGTGATTTCCGCCGCGGCTGGCAATAATCTTTTCAGCCAGAGACTTGGGAATCTCCTCATAGTGGCTGGGCTCCATAGTATACTGGCCACGACCCTGGGTGCGGGAGCGCAAATCGGTGGCGTAGCCAAACATGGCGCTGAGCGGAACAAACGCGTCAATCTGGGTGGCGCCGTTGCGGGGTTCCATACCCTGAACCTGTCCGCGGCGGCTGTTCAAGTCGCCAATGACATCGCCCATGTAGTCGTCAGGGACAATGACGGAGACTTTCATGATGGGCTCCTGCAGGACAGGATCTGCCTTGCGCATGGCTTCCTTGAAAGCCATAGAGCCTGCGATCTTGAAGGCCATCTCCGACGAGTCCACCTCGTGGTAGGAACCATCGAACAAATCGACTTTCACATCAACAACGGGATAGCCTGCCAGCACACCTGCCTGCATTGCACCCTGGATACCAGCGTCCACGGCGGGGATATATTCCTTGGGAATAGAGCCGCCCACGATGGAGTTGGTGAACTCGTAGCCCTTGCCGGACTCGTTGGGTTCAATGGTGATCTTGACATGGCCGTACTGACCCTTACCGCCGGACTGGCGGGCGTACTTGGTATCCTGGGTGACCTTTTTCCGGATGGTTTCCTTATAAGCGACCTGGGGTGCGCCCACGTTGGCCTCCACCTTGAACTCACGGAGCAGGCGGTCAACGATGATCTGCAGATGCAGTTCGCCCATACCGGCGATGATGGTCTGACCGGTTTCTTCATCCGTATAGGTCTTGAAGGTGGGGTCTTCCTCTGCCAGCTTGATCAGGGCAACGGACATCTTCTCCTGACCGGCTTTGGTCTTGGGCTCGATGGCCACTCGAATGACCGGTTCTGGGAATTCCATGGATTCCAGGATGATGGGGGCGTGCTCGGCACACAGGGTGTCGCCGGTGGTGGTATTCTTCAGGCCGACGGCGGCAACGATATCGCCGGAGTAGACCTGCTCAATATCCTCTCGGTGGTTGGCGTGCATCTGAAGGATGCGGCCCAGACGTTCCTTCTTGCCCTTGGTGCTGTTGAGCACAGAAGATCCAGTCTTTACCGTACCGGAATAGACCCGGAAGAAGGAGAGGCGGCCCACATAGGGGTCGGTCATGATCTTGAAGGCCAGAGCGGAGAAGGGAGCCTTATCGTCAGAAGGACGTTCTTCTTCTTCCTCCGTCTTGGGGTTGATGCCGCGGATGGCGGGGACATCAGTAGGTGCGGGCATATAGTCCACGATGGCATCCAGCAGCTTCTGCACGCCCTTGTTGCGATAGGACGTACCGCAGACCACGGGAACCATCTGGTTGTGGATGGTGCCGCGGCGGATGGCTGCGCGGATCTGGTCGGCGGGGACGTCCTCCCCTTCCAACACCATCATCATGATGTCATCATCAATGTCGGCAACACAGTCCAGCAGCTTTTCTCGGTATTCCTGTGCCATCTCCAGCATATCGGCCGGAATTTCTTCCACCCGCATATCTTTGCCCATATCATCGTAATAGATGTCAGCGTTCATCTCCACCAGGTCGATGATGCCTCGGAAGGTATCCTCGGCGCCAATGGGCAGCTGGATAGGCACAGCGTTGGCCTTCAGGCGGTCATGAACCATGTCCAACACGCGGAAGAAATCTGCGCCCATGATGTCCATCTTATTGACGTAGATCATACGGGGAACCTTGTAATGGTCAGCCTGGCGCCAGACGGTCTCAGACTGGGGTTCCACACCGCCCTTGGCGCACAGGACGGTCACGCTGCCGTCCAGCACACGCAGGGAGCGCTCCACTTCCACGGTAAAGTCCACGTGGCCCGGAGTGTCGATAATGTTAATGCGGTGATCCCGCCAGAAACAGGTGGTGGCAGCACTGGTGATGGTGATGCCTCGCTCCTGCTCCTGAACCATCCAGTCCATGGTGGCAGTGCCCTCATGGGTCTCGCCAAGTTTGTGATTTACACCGGTGTAGTACAGGATGCGTTCAGTCGTGGTAGTCTTACCGGCATCGATATGTGCCATAATACCGATGTTTCTCGTTTTCTCAAGTGAGGTTTTTCTTGGCATGAATGTTTGCTCCTTAAAATTGCAAATAAAACGGGGTTATGATCACCAACGGAAGTGGGCGAAAGCCTTGTTGGCTTCTGCCATCTTGTGGGTGTCTTCACGCTTTTTCACAGCGTTACCTGCGTTGTTGTAAGCGTCCATGATCTCGCCGGCCAGGCGTTCCTTCATGGTGCGTTCGCTGCGCGCTCTGGAATAGTTGGTCAGCCAGCGCAGACCCAGGGTCTGACGACGGACGGGACGAACTTCCATCGGCACCTGGTAGTTGGCGCCGCCGACACGGCGGGTCTTACATTCCAGGGTAGGCATGATGTTTTCCAATGCGTCACGGAACACTTCCAGGGCATCCTTTTCGGTCTTTTCCTGGATGATGTCAAAAGCGCCGTAAACGACCTTCTGAGCTACGCCCTTCTTGCCGTCCAGCATGATGCTGTTGACCAGCTTGGTCACCAGAACGGAATTATAGATGGGGTCGGGGAGAATTTCACGCTTGGGTACGTTTCCTCTTCTAGGCACTTTACTTCCCTCCTTCACAGTATGATTTCATAGGTACTCGAGAGCGGTTCCCGTGCGGGGGGAGAGCCGCTTCCGTGTGAGACAAGTGCCTGCTTGTCCAGTGCCCGCCAGAGGTCTACCCATATTTCGCAGGTGTGGGATACACACCCCGATCAATATATGATAAACGACTCCTGGCAAGGCTTGCGCCTTGCGCTCAGAGCGCAAAAGTGCTTTTAAAATAGTGAGTTTTGCTTGGGTCTCAAACCAAAAACAGATTACTTCTTGGTCTTGGGACGCTTTGCACCGTACTTGGAACGAGCCTGCATACGACCGGTGACACCCTGGGTATCCAGAGAACCACGGATGATGTGATAACGCACACCAGGCAGATCCTTGACACGGCCGCCACGGATCATGACGACGGAGTGTTCCTGCAGGTTGTGGCCAACACCGGGGATGTAAGCGGTGACTTCGTAACCATTGCTCAGGCGCACACGGGCGATCTTACGCAGTGCGGAGTTGGGCTTTTTGGGGGTTCCGGTACGAACAGCGGTGCAGACACCTCTCTTCTGGGGAGAAGGCTGATTGGTCTCTCTGTCCTTCAGAGTGTTCTTGCCCTTCTGCAGTGCGGGGGAATTGGACTTGTAGATGGAAGTCTCTCTGCCCTTACGAACCAGCTGATTAAAAGTAGGCATATTAGATTTCCTCCTTTCTTCTAAAGATACAATAAATTTATTTTAACCGCTATGAGGAAAAACATTCCTCATGCCGTCAAAAACTTTGTCAGACAGGCTTGGAACAACGTGGTCGATTTTCCTGGTTTTCTGCAATATTCCAAACCTACACAGTTTTTTATTATAACACGGGACCCCTACCCCGTCAAGGAAAACTTTTCACTGTTTTGGCCTGACTGGGGCAGGGGTTTTTCGTAATTATGTCATAGTTTCCGTCCGGTTTTCCTCAGTACTTGGGAGAGGAGAAACCGTGGATATACCAGCCGGCAGCAATGCGGCCGTTGCTCTTGGTGCGGAGGGTGTAGGTCTTGTGGCGGCACTCATCGCTGCTGTTGCCTTCGGTGGTGACGATGGTGATCTTGCCGCCCTTCACCTTACAGCTCTTGACGTAGCCGATGTGCTGGGAGGAGGCGCCGGGGTAGGTGGTGTAGAAGATCATATCGCCGGCTTTGGGCAGGTATTTGCCCTTGCCGCCCTTGGTCTTTGACCAGGCGTAATAGCGCTTCTGCTTCTGGTAGAAACTGCGATAGTCCATGACCCGACAATACTTGGGCACGACCTTAGTGGAGGTGGCGTTCTCCCGGGCGCACCAGTTGACGAACATGGCACACCAGGCGCCCTGGATGCCATAGACATAGCCGTATTCGGTGTAGTTGCCGCTGCCCCGTTTGTTGGTGCCGTTCATCTGGCTGAGCTTGTTGCCCTCATGGTAGCCCACCTGGGTCTCGGCGATGGCCATAACATTCTGACGGGTGGTGCCGTCCAGGCGCAGCTTCATCAGGCGCTTATAGAATTTACTCTTTTTATAGTATTTGGATACTTTCAGCTTGGCGGCCGTCTTGTAGATCTCGATCTCCACCTTGTGGGTGGCCTTGGTGTAGCTGCCATCCTCCTTGGCGGTGATGGTGATGACTACGGTGCCCAGCCCCCGCATGGTGAGCTTGCCTTTCTTGTCCACGGTGGCTACGCTGGTGTCGCTGGACTTGTAGGTGAGTGCGGTGGCAGCTTTGGCCTGGAGCTGGTAGGTGCCCTTGGACTTGTACTTCAGATCCAAGTCTTCCTTCACGCCGGTGATGGTCTGCTTGGCCTTGGTGACGGTGACGGTGACCTGCTTTTCCGCTGCCTGGAACTGGTCGGTCTCTGCCGCAGTGATGGTGATGGTGGCGGTGCCGGCCACGCCCAGGGTCAGTGCGCCGGTGTTCTCGTCCACAGCGGCCACGTCAGGAGCATCGGAGGCGTAGGTGAGGGCGCCATCGCCGGTGGTGGCGGCGGTGAGGGCAGCGTCCTGGGTGTCAGCGGAGAAGGTGTACGCATCTTCCACGCCAGTGATCTCCTGGACAGCCTTTTCCGTCGGCTGGGCGGGGTCTGAACTGGACTGCGCTTGCGCAGGGGTATTTTCTGCTGCCTCCTGCGCATATATCATAGCAGGTTCTTCCGTGGACTCCACCGCAACGGCGGTGATGGGTTCGGCCATGGAGAGGCACATGGCCAAGGCCAGTACCAGAGAGAGGGATCGTTTGTTCATAGGTCACTCGCTTTCTTTCAGTCTTATCGGATGATTAGGTGCTTGGGGGCGTGGGTGAGGATGCGGTTTCCCGTTTCCGTTAAGAAGATCACATCCTCGGTGCGCACGCCAAATTTTCCGGGCAGGTACACCCCCGGCTCTGCGGAGAGGACGGCGCCTGCCGGTAACGGCTTGGTGTTGGCACGGTTGGCGTTGGGGCTTTCGTGGATCTCGATGCCCAGGCTGTGGCCAAAGCCGTGACCGAAGTAGTCGCCATAGCCGTACTTCTTGAGCACGTCCCAGGCAGCGTTGTGGACGTCACAGCCAGGGACGCCGGCTTTTGCGGCGGCAATGCCCGCCAGCTGGGCTTCCAGCACGGCGTCATAGACCCGACGCATCTCGTCACTGGGCTGTCCGATGGCCACGGTGCGGGTCATGTCGGAGCAATAGCCCTGATATATACAGCCAAAATCCATGGTCACGAACTCCCCCTTTTGGATGGGTTTGGCCGTGGGGATGGCGTGAGGCATACTGCCGTTGGCACCGGAGGCCACGATGGGCGGGAAGGAGTTGCCCTCCGCTCCGTGCTTCATCTGGAGGTAGGTCAGCTGGGCGGCCACTTCGGACTCGGTGACGCCGGCGTGAAGGAACTCACAGATTTCCGCAAAAACCTGGTCTGTGATGTCCTGGGCTTTCTGCATGACGGCCAGTTCTTCTTCCGTCTTAGCGCTGCGCAGCTCGGTGAGCAATTTGCCTGCCGGAACCAGCTCGGTATCTGCCGGAAAGGCGGTTTTCATCTTCTGCCAGCGCTCCACGGTCAGATAGGCTTCCTCGATGCCCACCCGTTTCAGACCGTAGTGCTCCAGCACCAAGCTGGCCAGAGCCAGGTGATCCTGATGGGGGGTGACCATGGTCACATCCGCATTGGTGACGGTGTTCTGAGCTAATTCAATGTAGCGGGAGTCAGTAAAGTAGTGGCACCCCTGTCGGGTGACCAGCACCACGCCCTCCCCTTTCAGGCCCACAGCGTAATACTCCCCTGGCTGACTGGTGATACACAGGGCGTCCAGCTGATAGGCGTCCAGCTGGGCGGTGATGGCGTTGAGATGGTTCATGAACGGGACACCTCCTGGTAGATGGTTTTCATGGTCAAGGCATCCTCGCTCTGGGTGCCGGATGATTCACAAATAAAGGTAGGGCTCCACCCACGTCGGGCGATCTCCTCCGCCAGCGGCCGGAACTCCGGCCCCCAGCCCTCATCGGAGAAGCGCAAGTGCTTCTGCTCGCCGCCTTTGGGAGTGAAGGCGATCTTGGAGAAGTGGCTGTGGAACCGGGACGCCCGGTCCTCCCCCAGCGCGGAGGCGATGCGGTCCAGAATGCGCTCCGTGGCTTCCTCCCCCTCGTCCGCCCCCAGGGAGCGGGCATAGAGATGGCCGAAGTCTATGCAGGGCACCAGCCTTGCATCTAACGTGCACAGCTCCAAAACCTCTTCCAAATCGCCCAGCTGG
>ERZ824978.1194-NODE-1194-length-30025-cov-4.761595_pt1 | contig 30025 bp, 23 predicted proteins | sample MGYA00519860_ERZ824978 | MGnify/ENA primary metagenome ERZ824978 (study PRJEB31778, sample SAMEA3449184) | human gut metagenome | biome: human gut; feature: human-associated habitat; material: faeces | place: United Kingdom | collected 2010/2012 ... | reverse complement strand
GCCGCGAAATACCGATATATTCCGCTGGCGACAGAATCGGCTCTCCGGTCGTAAAAGTCGATCCCAAAAAGATAGTCGGCATTGTCCATACCGACATGCCCGACCAAGTTTCGCCCTTTAAGCCCACAGACCCTGTCACGCAGAAAATCGGCCAAAATGTTGCGGACTTCCTCGCGGCGGAAATGAAGGCCGGCAGAATTCCCCCGCAGTTTCTCCCAATCCAGAGCGGCGTTGGAAATATCGCAAATGCGGTTTTGGGAGCTTTGGGTGAAAACCCCGACATTCCGCAGTTCAGCATGTATTCGGAAGTCTTGCAGGATTCCGTGATTGACCTTATCGAGCACGGGCACATCAAGTGCGCTTCGGCGACATCGCTCACATGCACGGCGGCTAAAATAGACGAAGTCTATCAGAACATAAAATTCTTCAAGGACAAGCTCGTCTTGCGCCCGCAGGAAATTTCGAACAGCCCCGAAGTTGCGCGCAGGATAGGCGTAATTTCGATGAATACGGCCATTGAAGTTGACTTGTCCGGCAATGTAAACAGCTCGCACATTATGGGCAAAAACATAATGAACGGAATCGGCGGCAGCGGCGACTTTACAAGGGCGGCTTATTTGTCCATATACACTTGCCCGTCGGTTGCAAAAGGCGGCCTGATTAGCGCGATAGTACCGAATGTTTCTCACTGCGACCACACCGAGCACAGCGTAAATGTCATCGCAACTGAAAACGGCGTCGCCGACTTGCGCGGCAAAACTCCGATAGAGCGCGCCCACATCATTATAGAAAAATGCGCCCATGAGGACTACAAGCCGATACTGCTCGATTTCTTAAAATCCGTTCCTTGCGGACACACTCCGCTTACGCTCTCGAAGGCCTATGCTATGCACGAAGCCTTCCTCCGCGAAAAGGATATGCGCAAGGCGCAATTCTAACATTCGCTTTCGAGCGTCAGTTTTAATTTCTTATTCCCAAGCGCGGCTTTTGCCGCGCTTTTTTGTCGCGCTCGATTTTTTGCAATTTTTTGCAGAGCATTTTTTATGAAAGCAAACTTGTGTTATGATATTTTTATTCCTTGCTCGGCGGAAAATTTTTCTCGATTGCGCAATGGCGGGCGCTTATGGCTTTGCCGCAAATTTGTGCCAAATATGCGATATTTTCTTGTAAGCATAAACGCCACATAGTTTTTTTAACCGCTTCAAATTTCTAATAAAAACGCAATATAACATTCGATTTTCATAGTAAATTTTCGTCTCTTGCGTCTCTTGGGGTAATATTGCAAATTTTGCATCTGCCATTATGGAAGGTGTTCGCCGAAGGTCGTGACACGATAATGAAGGTGCAAAATAGAAATGCGCGCTTGGTTTACTATGGGAGGATTCCAAAGATAATCTTTACAAAGGGGGCGCAAATGTTAATTATACGCGGCATGCAGAAAATTTTTATAGCAATCATAGCGTCTGCCGCCGCGTTCGCATCGGCGTGCTCGGCATCTTCCGAAAAATCGGCAAACCGCGAATATGTAAAAGCTTCCGCAAATGTCGTAAAAGCGGAGCAGGCGTTTGAAAAGGCAGACTATAAAACCGCGAAAGAACTCTGCGACGAGGCGGTCTCTATTGTTCATCAAATAATAGAAAACTATCCGGAGTCTGCAATCTCCTTAAAGGTAATGACGGATCCGACCACCCTTATCGGCCCGGTCACCTATCGGGATTTGACGTCAAAAGTAATGCCAAAGCTTCAAAAACTCAACAACTCAGTTTCCTCGGATATCGGGGTTTTGTGGTCGGTTATCGTAAATATGGGCTTGGGAGAAAATGTCGTAGACGCGGCGGCACTCGCGCAGATCTCAAAAGACAAGGGCGAGATTTCTGCCGAAACTTTGAAGCTCATACATTCCAAACTCGCCACAGCAACTGAAAACGTTGAAGATAAGGTTCGCATTGAAAATGGAGATTTATCGGAATATATTTCGAGGTATATCAATCTTTCCGGCTTGCAGCCTTCCGGCAAGGCATTGGGCTCGCCTAAATTTAAAAATTCAAAAAAAATTCCAAAAGCTGAGAAAATTGCCGATAAAGCTGCTTTTCTATCGGAATCAAGAACTCAGGCGGCAATGGTTGCGTACGATATAAATGTGATTCCCGTTTTGCATAAAAAGGCGGTGTCCGCAAAAGCTTCCGACGAAAAAACCTTTGAGGAGTTTAAAAAAATTCTCGATACGGCTCTTGAAAACGTGTCGAAAATAAACGCGGTACAGATACGCGACAAAGCCTATGCCGGCATGTCTGTTTTATTTGCCGATGCGGGAATGGAAAATAAGGCTGTTGAGGTGGCGCGCAGGGTTTCGGATAATAAGCTTTTTGAGGACATTTTCTCCAAGATTGCCGATTCCGCCGTAAATTCCGAAAATTATATGGACGCCATTGCGCTCGCTTCGCGCATGCCGGAAGGCATACAGAAAAACGACTTTCTCGCTGAACTTGCCGCGGGAGTCGCTAAACGGGGATATTATGAGGCGGCTTTTTCAATAGTAGATTCCATAAAAGACGCGTCCGCCCGCGACTATTCCTATGCGGCAATAGTTGTGTCTGCCGCTGGAAAAAATCCAAAGGCCCTCGCCAAGGCGGCGGCGAAAATCAACCTCGAAAATACCGGGGCGTTGGAGAAAATCTCTCCACTTTGCGCGGCTATTAAAGAAGTGCGGAAGCCGAGTGGCAATGATTGCAAAGCGGCTGCCTTGGCTGATTTTGCGCGAATGGTAGGCGCCAGCGATAAAGCCCTTTGCCAAAAAATCAATTCAGCAGCCATTGAAGCACTTAAAGATGAAAAGCAGATAGACCCAAAAATTGGGAATGCGATAGTGCGCAATCTCTATGACTTCTCCGGGCCGGCAGAGGCGGTCAATTTCATATACGAAAATGCTTATAAATATTCAATAATCCCAATATGGCAGCTTTGTGAAATATCTTCCGCAGCCGCCAAATCCGACCTACAGACGGCAAGAAAAGGCTTTGAGCTTGCTGTTGACAAGTGCTCTGGAAACGGCGATATACTTTCGGTCGCTTGGTTTGTATCGCTGTCAAAATTGCCGAATGAATCGAAAGTCCAGATAATAAAAAAATATCTCCCGGTTTTCGACAAATAATTGCAAATGTGGTTTCCGATATGCCGTTTGCAGTGCGCCACACGGTCTTAGGCAAATTGTTGGCGTTTTTACAGAATCACATAGCAAAATGTTTGTGCCGCGCTTTTTTTAGGCTCTCAATTTGCGCGGCAGATTCGGGCGCGAAACAGGGAGGGCGTTCTTGCTATATCTTTTTATGTACAACCGCGGGGTGGGGAATTGATTTAAAAATATGAGTTTCAAAATCCGCCGCGTTTTCGGGGCGTATGTGGACTAAGTCGCATGGCCTTTCAAAAATGCGCTCTTAAACCTGCCGCATATTTTATTTAAATATTCGCAAAAACTGGGCTAAGCAGTGGTTGTGAAACTCGATTTCTTGCGTCGGATTTTTTTATCTATATTGGCTAAATGTGGAAACCCTTTGCGTAGATTCTAAAACCTTGCAAACATTTTCCGCGCCCCCTCCAAACACACTATTTGGGTATGTCTCATCTTTCTCTCCCTGCGTGTCCAAAACTGATTTTTGCTTTTATTGGAGATGTCAAATTATACTTTTTTAATAAAGAAAAACGCCAAGGCTTATACCTTTGTCAAGAGCGATGCGTACCGAAATTTTTACTTAAAAACCTTTACCGCGAGGGCTTATACAGAGTATCTCAACCTTATGGGCATTTCCGCCAAAATGCGAGGTATCATAGTTAATCTAAACGCGCTATAGGCTCCAGTAATTATTCGAACAATGCGAAATGCGTGGTCTCATAGTTGATTTAAAACGCGCTATTTTGATGCAGGAACATTCGGGGAGAGCAAAAGCAGCTTTGAGCGCGGGAGCGTGGGAACGACCCCTCTTGAACGCAGCTGTTCCTCGGTCTTCCTCTGCGACTCTTCCGCCTCGATTCTTAGCCGTTCAAGTTCAGCCTGCCTCTTTTTCAGCCTTTCAATTTCGGCTTCGCGCTGGGCGAGAAGATCCTGCATTCTTGCGATTTCTATGTCGCCTGAGGATTGCTTTTTCTTTTTAAGCTCGTCGAGCGCAGACTTAGCGTCGGCGACTGCCAGCCTTAAAATGTCCCTCTGTTTTTGAAGCTCTTTGGAGGCTTTTTCGGCGGCGATTCTCGCGTCGGCTTCGCGCTCGAGCTGGGAGTTTAGGTCTTTTACAAGCTCCTTCTGGGTAAGCTCGCTCTGCCTCTTCGATTTCTCGAGCATCTCGCGCGCTTGCTTTGCTTTTAGCATGTTCGCCTCCGCACTTTGCCTTGCTATTTTGCTTAAGCGCTCGGCCTCCTCGGCCCTTTGCTCGGCCCGTTTTTCCATATCGTACACGAGCGTCTGCGAGGCGATATTCTCCGCCTCCAGCGCCTTTGACTGCGCCCGCTCCTTGCCGTATTTAAAAAAGAATACGACTGTTGTAAACGCCAGCAGGCATATCGCGAGTATAAAGGTGTTTTGAAGTTCCTTCATTTTTTAGCAAGGCATATAAAACTAAGAAGGTCGAAGTCGTTTGCAATTTTAAAATCCCGCTTGAGGAGATTTTTCCTTTTATGCTTGAAAGCCCGCGAAAGCGCATCTAACGATTTCTATATGCATAGATTCGACCACGAAGCAATGAACACAAAACTGGATCTGCTGATTTGCGGCACAGACCATAAATACGCGCTTTCGGCTGCCGCCGAATGTTTTGAGAAGGTCGATATGCTTGAAACACTTCTTAGCATGTACAGGGAGGGCAGCGATATCGACATGATAAATTCGTCGCCGATAGGTAGTGTCGTAAAGCTTTCCTGCGAAGCATGCGACTGCCTTGTCGATGCCTTCGCCGTTTCATCTATTACCGGAGGCGCGTTAGACGTATCTCTTGGAGACTACTATTCCAAAATGAAAAAAGGAGCCTCGAACAGCGTGGAATTGAGGCGTGGAAAATTTGAAATTGATCCCGAAAATTTTTATATAAAAAAAGTGGCCGACGGCAAAATAGACTTGGGTTGCATCGGGAAGGGATACGCTGTGGATAGAATGGTGGAAATCCTGCGCGAAACTTGGGAAATTGAAAATGCTTTTATTAGTTTTGGCGGAAGCTCGATATTCGCGTTCGGCAAGCCTGAGGATTCGGACTCGTGGCGCGTCAACCTCTCAAAAGATATTTCGTTCGACATTCCGCCTTCCGGCATGGGGGTCGGAGCTTCAGGCGTTGCCGTGCAGGGCGAGCATGTATTTGACGGCCGCACCGGCGAGGTCCCCGGGCACCAGCCTTTCAGAACCTGGGCTTTTTGTGATTCTGCGGCTTTTGCCGACGCATTTTCAACTGCGTTTATGATTATCGGGCGAGAGGAAGTTGAAAAAATCTGCGCGCAAACCGGCGTGCGTGCAGCCTTTCAGGAGGCTGAAAGCTCGGAGCCGTTTTTTTTATGATTTATTTTCTCCGCTTAATTTGCGGCGCGCCACTGGGCGAACGCGAAGCTTGCGCCGAAAGAAATAGTTTCCCCTGCGTATTGGGCGGGGCTTTTTTCAATAAATTTTTACATAGCGCAAGCTTGCATTTAAACACTGCGGCTGCGAAGTTAGCAGATGTAAATATAGCCGCCTAAATTTTTCTCGGCGGGAATTCCAATAGTTTTTCCATGGGCAAATCTGCGCAGGCTAGGCGATATTTTTTTTCTGTACTAAATATTTGTTTTATAAATATAGAAAATTTGACGAACTCCGTTTTACAGGAGTTTTAACGCACGGCATTGCAATGCGAAACCGTTTCCCGGACGTTTTAAATATTGACCTTTTTCTAGTTTCGAAAAAAATAACCAACATATGAACGGAAAAACATATCTCATAGGAATGGCTGCCGCCGCACTCATGGCGTTTCAGGTTTCAGCCGAGACTTTTAAATTGTCATCTCCCGACGGCAAATTGCAGGCAGAGGTGTCTGACGGTTCAAAGTTGACCCTCAACATATCAGCCGACGGCAAAAAACTCCTCGACAATGTCGAGTTCGCAATGCTCACCGACAAGGGCGATATGGGCAAAAACTCCACTGCGCTTTCCTGCGACTATTCAAACCATAGGGGAAAGATTGACACAGTCTGGGGAATAGCGAATTCGGTCAAGGACGAATACAACCAGATGGTTATAAACTTTAAAAAATTTAAAGTGGTTGTGCGCGCGTTTGACGACGCTGTTGCATACAGGTTCGTCTCCAATCTCGGCGACGGAAAAATGATAGTCAACGACGAAACATTAAACATTCCGCTCTCCGATTCCGACAAGCTCATCGCCCACATAGAAAAGGGCGTTCAGACCTCTTTTGAAAAACCGTATACGCGCCTGACTTTCGGGGAGCTTAAAAAACAAAATCCGCACAGCGTATCGCTGCCTCTTATCGTAGATAAAGGGTCGGCAAAAATAGCGCTCGTTGAATCGGACGTATCGCACTATCCCGGCTTGCGCGTAGCGGCGGGCAAGAATGGTGCCGTCTCGAAGATCTCAAAATATCCGAAAGCTTTTAAAGTAAAGGTGCACAACCGTTTCGCCAGCGAATTTGAAGACTATATAGCAAGCACTGTGGCCTCCCGCGAATTCCCGTGGAGGGCATTTGTCGTTGCGAGAAACGACTCAGATTTGGCGGACAACCAGACGGTTTTCAAGCTCGCAAAGCCCTGCGCAATTTCCGATACATCGTGGATAAAGCCCGGCTCTTGCGTGTGGGAATGGTGGAACAACTGGAACTTGCAGGGCGTCGATTTTGAGTCCGGCGTAAACGAGCAGACATACCGCTATCTTATAGACTTCGCCGCCGAAAATTCAATTCCCTATGTATTGTTCGACGCCGGCTGGCTCACCGGAAAAGATGCCGGCGAAATGGTGGATACCGATGAAAAACTCGCGGAAGGCAAGACCTTTATCGATGTTAAAGGCTTAATCGACTACGCGAAATCCAAAAACGTCAAAGTCATACTGTGGGTTTTGGCTAAATCCATGGAAAAATATCCGCAAAAGGCTTTCGACGTAATGAAAGGCTGGGGAGCTGCCGGACTTAAAATAGACTTTACCGACCGCGACGACCAGACTGCAATGGAATTTTATGAGAATATGGCGCGCATGGCTGCCGAACGCCAAATGGTTCTTGATATGCACGGCTGCGCAAAGCCCGTAGGACAGTACCGCACATGGCCGAATCTCATTAATTTTGAGGGAGTCCTCGGAGGGGAAGTCAATAAATGGTCCAAGGCAATTACGCCCTCCCACAATATTGACTTGGTCTTTACGCGCATGCTTATGGGACCCATGGATTATACCCCAGGCGGACTCAGAAACACTGCAAAAGGCGATTTCAGCCCCTGCTATAACTTCCCGGAAGTTCAGGGTACGCGCGCCCACCAGACAGCTATGTATATTCTATATTTTGCGCCTCTGCAAATGTTGTGCGATTCCGCTTCAGAATATTTGAAATCTCCCGAGATACTAAAATTCATGGCTGAAACTCCCACTACTTGGGACGAAACCAAAGTATTGGAAGGCAAAATAGGCAAATATGTTGTAATCGCGCGCAGGTCGGGCGAAGACTGGTACATCGGCGGTATGTGCGACTGGGACGGCAAAGAGGTCGACATAGACTTGTCCAAAATTCTCCTGCCCGACACGGAGTACAAGGCCGAAATAATAAGCGACGGCGCCAACGCCGGAAGGGTAGGCACAGACTTCAAGTATTGTGTAAAATCGATTACTTCCGCCGACAAACTTAAACTCAAAATGGCTCCTGGCGGCGGTTTCGCTGTAAAGCTCAGCCCCAAGAGTTTTGAGATCTTTGGCCTCGAAATATTCTAACCGGCATAGCATATTTTGAATTGGCGCGGACGATTTTGAAGTCCGCGCTTTTTTTTCAGAAAAAGTTTGCGGAAATTAGTCGACGCGGATTCTCTTGTTAAAAATGGTTTCCAAGAGGCATATAATAATAGACGGGTGGAATGTGGTGCGCTCCACTCCGGATATGGAGCGCATATTTTTAAAGCGCGGCCTCGATGCGGCCCGCGAAGAGTTGTGGCGCATAGTTGGCCCCATGCATGACTACGGCGGAACCCGCATTACGATAGTCTACGACGGCTCAGGCGGAGATATATCAGTTGTAAGGCGCAATTCTATTGATACGCTTGCCGAAGTTTTTACGCCGTCGCACATGACAGCCGACGAACTTATAGAGCAGCTCTGTGCGACTTCCCGCAACCCCGGCTCCATAATTGTGGTGTCGCGGGATAACCTGCTGCGCCTTACGGCAACGACTTTTGGCGCAACGGCATTGTCGCCCGACAAACTTTTTGAGAGCGCTGCGGATTCCGCAAAGGCTCTGTCAAAGTCCTTGCGGGACTCAAACTCACGCGTAGAGCGCGAATGGAAATCTTGCGGGGCTTTTTCTGCGCTTGACCCTTTTGAATTGCAAATCCGCGATGCGGTGCGCCGCGCCGAAATAATATCGAAGCATATGAAAAAACGCCGCAAGCGCCTCGCGGCGACTATCGAAAAAGCCGACTTTTCAGACCAAAAATCCGGAGAATCTGTCAAGGAGGCTTCTGCAAGCTATCCGCAAAAAAAGAATAAATTTAAGATGCAGCTAAAATCTTTCGATGCCATTCAAATCCCGCAGAAGAAAAAAAACTTTTCGGAGTCTAAGCGCGCCGATGAAAACAATGTTGCAAACGTTCCATTTTCGGAATTATTGCGGCGGGCGACGTGCGGCAAATCCTGCGCAGAGAATGGCAAAATTCTTAAAAATTCTGGCAAACCACGCAAAAGAAATCGCAAAGGGTAGTTATTGTGAAGTCCGCAATTTGGCAGTAATCAGTTCGCCATTTAGCGATAAAAAGGGAGCTCGCGTCCCGCGCTAATATTTCATGCGTATGCTGCGAAATACTGTGGCGTATTGTGCTCAGCTGGGATTTTTTTTCAATGTATGGCGTTGGCGGACAGCTTAGGCAAAGTTTAATTAAATCGGGGGCGCGGAGAGTTTATGTAAAACGTAATGAACGCCAAAACCATCATTCCTCTTTGTCGTCTGTAAGCACTTCCATTTCATCGCAAAATTTATGAATTATTTCTAGACATTTTAGCGCGGAGAAAAATTTTTTTCCCTGTTACTTCTACTGCGCAAAAAATTTTCCCATCAACTTCTGAATTTTATCAGAGCAATTTATAATAAAAAAAATCTCCCGTTTCGGGAGATTTTTGTACATAGACTGAGGCAAAATATCTTGCCAGATTATTGCTTGGAGTCCTCCTTCGAGTCTTCGTTTGAAACTCCGATCTCAGGTTTCTCGCAAGGCTTATCCTCGGCTGCCTCTGGCGCACCGCCTTCCTGTGCGGAAGAATCGGCAGCAGGCTCGTCTTTGGCGGATTCTGCGGCAACTTCGCCGCTTTTCTGTCCGGCGTCTTCAGCGGCAGATTCGCAAGGGCATTGCGAGGCCTCTTCGGCTTCCGATTCCACACTGCCGCATTCATCTTCGGCTTCCGGGTTTTTCTTTACCGGCATTATGGGTTCGTCTCCGGCTTTTGCGGCCTCTGCTTCCAAATCGGAAGGCTGAGACTTGTCTTTTGGCTTCGGAAGGTATGGGTTTGCTTGCAGAGTGCCGTCGGCATATTCAACTACATAGCCTTCGGACACAAGCCACAAAAGCTCGCTCCAAACCGATGATAGCTGTGCCTTCGTTTCTTCGGAAAGCTCTGCGGATTCTGAAGGTTTTTGAGAATCCAGAGTCTGAGCTCCCTCTGTGTTCTGTTGGGCAAGGCTCTTTGTTTCAGTCTCCGATTTCGGGACTTCGAGGCCGAGGTACTTGTAAGGCAGCTCCGCCGCCCTAATTGCGGGATTTGCCGATACAAAGTCAAAAATCTTTTGGGGTACTTCCGAAAGGCTCTCGCCCTCAAATATAAATTTGCGCTTTATAACAGAAACGTATGCAAAACCCTTGCTGCCGCGCTTATAGATAGTAAATCCTGAGCGGCGCAGGCGCCCGCGCAAATTGTTCGCAGTTACAATCGGGAATTTTTTCTGCTTTTTGCAGGCTTCTTCTATATTCCGGCGTATTCTTCCAAACGGAAGTTTCGCGACATATTCGCCACGCAGCCTGACTTGCTCGTAGGTCTTTACAAGTTCGCTCCCGTATTTCTGTGATATGTAGGCAAAGGCGGATTCGCGCGTGTCAAAGCTTTCAGGTGCGCCCTCTTGCGGCTCTTTAAGCTTGAATACCGTCTTTTTCTTCATCATTTCAAGCCATGCCGATATTTGCTCCTTATCGCGCACGCTTTCTATCGAGGCGCAGAATTTTTCGAAAGGCATTTTCGGGAATTTCCGGTTGTGGTATTCGCGCAAAAATTCTCCGTACCTATGCCAGTTGGGAGCTCCGAGGAGGTCTCCGGTAATGGAGCACCTGTTTACTACTTGAAATTCTCCCTTTGGAGGTTCGGCTTCTATCTCTTCGGTGTTGAAGAGTTCTTCGAGCTTCGCTTCAAGGGCGGCCGATTTTGCGGACGCCTCGTCGTCGAAGGGCAGGTTGAGCGGTTGCGCGCAGTAAAGAGGCGCGGATTTTCCCTCGGCGTCCGGCAGGTTCTTTGCGAGGACCACAAACCTTTCCGGCTTTTCAAGAATTATCTCGGCAATGTCGAAGAGCTGGTATGTGCGCTTCGAGGCTTTCATTATGTCGGACAATTTATTGAACGGGGCGTCCTCAGGATAGAACAATACCTCCATTGAAAAAACGAAAGGTTCTTTCTTCGCTTTTTTGTCGAATGGTTTTTGGCGCTTTTTAAAAGGCTTGTCCGAAGAAAAGCGCTTTTCGGAGTTTTTATCGTCCCGCGGCGGGAACTGGCGTTTTTTGAATTCTCCGCCTTCGCGCGGCTTTCCGGAAAATCCGCCTTCGCGCGGTTTCCTGAAAGCACCCCCGTCGCGTCTGGACCCTTTGAATTCTCCGCCTTTGCGCGGCGTAAAGTTTTTGGGGGATATATTGGAACTCGGTGTCCAAGCCGTAGCGAACTGAATGTTGGAAAGTTCGCTCAGATCGACTTGTTCCGTCTTTTTCTCCGGTTTGTTTTCTTGTTCGGACATCTCTTGTGATGTTTTATTGTTATTGGAAGCGTTCCCGTTCTTCGGGCACGCGAACTTATATTTTTTTTGTTTTTTTCAATTCAAACATTTTTAATGCGAAAGGCAAAACATTTCTTTCATATAAATAAGGTTGGTTGTACAATTTTGCCGCGTAAGCCCATAGCAAGATAATTGTTTTATCGCTAAAAAATTTAAAATACCCGCGCTTTTGACGATGGAAAAAAAGTAAAAAAAAATACTTGTATTGTTGCGGAGTTTATTTTACTTTCTTTGCACAATCAGAAAAAACCTTTCTTCTACTTAAAGGAAATATACCATGAAAGTTTTAAATTATATTGCAATCCTCGCAGTTCTCTCCGTAAGCGGAATGCTCGGTGCTCAGACGGCCGTCACTCCCGCTCAAACAGCTCCCGCTTCGGCGACTAGCGAAGCCAATGGCGTTCGCGTGCAGACAACCGTAAATAACAGGGAAATAAATGTGAGAGTCGACGCTCAGAATAGCAGCGTGCTGGCCTCCTCGCAGGATATGCTCAATAGGATTCTCGCGGAAACTACCAAGGCCACTGGTACAGATACTCATCATGGTAAAATCTTCAATTCTTTGATTTCCGCAGTAAAATCAACTTTGTCTGATCCCAATCTCCCGGCGAGGACTCCCGTCACTGTCACGGCTTCTATAAGGCCCGACACTGAAAATTCGTACGTTTCCAACATGTCTGTTGAAATGAACGGCGAAAGGTATGCTTGCGATGCTAGGTCGACTGTTAATGCAGACGAAAGCATAACGACAACCGGCAATGTCACTGTTACCAACGAGAACGGCGAATCCAGAACGAACGCTGTTGTCCTTGCAGTCCGCCCGAATGGCGATATCATTGGTTCCGTCGGCAACACTTCAATCGCTGAAAGAACTCTCGCTGCCCAGACAAGCGAATTCTTGGTACTGCCCCAGTCGAAAGCCAATCAGAGAGATTCCCATACTTCGACAACTTCTTCTATTGTTCCGGACAATTCCATGATTACTTCCGGGCTGAGATAATCTCTGTAAAGTATACAGCCGTTTGCTTATATACGGTTGTTGACATAATTAAGTGTATATTTCCACATAAAATCGGAGTTTAAACTCCGATTTTTTTTTGCCGAACAGAATATTATTGCAACTTATTGGGCATTAAAATAGCGTATGGGAATGAGACATTTTAGCGGGAAACGTCTGCTGACAAAACTTGTCGCAATATTGTTGCTTGGACTTTGTGCTTCAATATTGCCCGCGTATAAGTACGTGCATTCTGTATTGAGAGAATCCGATAGGTTCGGTGCTGAACTTGGAGGTGCGCGCATTTTACAGGGACTTGCAATACTCTCGCATATTACATTAGCCGGTAATGTTTCTGGCGAGGCTTCTGCGACGTCGGCAAAACGCGCTCTTTCCGATGCGAAGGCGTCTATCACAGCCGGATGTTCTCAGATATTGCGAACTTCGTCATACCTAAAACAGGCTTCGCCCGAAAAACATTCAAATATATCGACGATATACACGCAAGAATCTTTGGACGCGTTTGATTTGTCGCGAAATAAAGCATCTATTTTATTGGATATGTCAGACAGCGCAATGGTCGCTGGTGGGCTTTATTCCGACCCAGCAACCGATAGATACCTGCTTGTAAAAATTTGTGGAACGTATTTCCCTAAAATATATTCCGGATTATTCAGGCTGCATGTTGAAACTTCAATAGACGGCGATAAATCCCAACTGTCAATAATCCGCGACGAACTTATTGACGATGTCGAAAACTTGTCTGCCGCCCTTCGGACTCTCTCCTCCAATTTTGAGAGCGCCAAAAGCATACGCGCATCTTCCGAAAAAATCCTTCAGTCCGGGACGGCGCTTACAGACTCGATATTTTCCGAGGAATTTAATCCGGACGAAATAGCAAAAAAGATGTCAGTCTTTGAAACTCTGTGCGCGCAGACTTGGATCTATTGCTCTGGCGTGCTTGTGGATTCGCTCTCCGGCGCATTGCATAACGCGCATTTGCAGCTGGTTTATTTCTTGGCTGAATATGCTTTGTTTATAATATTTTTATCTTCCGCCGCAATGGTAATTGCGCTTGGAGTGCGCAAATCGGCCGCGCGTACGGCATTGCTTGCGCGCTCTTGCATATCTGGTTCGGCAGAAGACGCAAAAGTGGATTATTACGCATCAGCCGCCCTATTTGGGCGCGAGTTCAAAACAATAGATTCATACATTCTCGACGCGCTGGAAATGCGCGAACGGCTGCTCGATATATCCAAAAAACTTTCGATTATGTGCGTTTCGAGCCGCAATGAGATAAGCGCAGCGGTGTCTTTAAATTCTAAAATTCTTGAGTATGCCGATACAACATTGGAGGCGTTGGAAAAGAATGTTTCGGGTCCCGAACTCTATGGTGGCGCGTTAAAGGCTTCCCGCAGAATTTCAGAATTGGTCTCTGAACTCTCTGCGGGATTGCCGCAAAAAGAGGTCGTTGCGGGGGATTTTTCAAAAATTATATCGGCGCAGTCGCAGGCTGTGCAATCGGCGGATGAATCGGCGGACTCGGCAATAGAATCCATCGGGGCGTTGGGAAGGCTTGCTGGCGAGATAGCGGCTATAGCAGACAGGGCAAACCTTATTAGCCTAAATATGTCTATCGAGGTAGGGAAGTCTGGGAATGCCGGAAGCGGGCTTTCCATTTTGGCGGAGCAGATAAAGCTTCTGGCCAAGCGCACGGGAGTTGTGGTTATGGACATGGAAAAGGCGGCGGGCGACTGCGGAAATTGTTTGAGCGCCGTGAAGTCAAAGATTTCTGCTCTTTCGGCGCCCCTTTCGCATTTTAGGCGCGAGGCCGACAAAATGTTGGAGTCTATCTCCTCCATTGAAAACTCTGTGACATCGCTTTCATATTCGGCGGACAATATAGAGGGGCTAGCTGGATCGTCTGAAATGGGGACTTTGTCACTCCGTTTAAAAGACGCGCGCGGGGCGGTCGCAAAAGCGGAAAAAGCTCTCGCGGAACTTTCGAGAATATCGCAAAATGCAGCTCCGCTTCTTGGCGAAATTTCAAAAGAAATATCGGCCTTTAAATAAAATCTTACGCTTGCCGCAGTGGGTGGAGAACTTTTTTGATTATCCAACGAATGTTTTTCGCCTATTGGCTGTTTTTTATATAGCGCGTGAAATTTATTATACTTAGTGGAAAATGCCGGCTGGCAATTTTCTTGGGCGTTGAAGCGGAGGGAAAACATGGCCGCGGGGCAGGCTTAATTCTGATTTTGCCGATTTTTCTACGCCAATATTAGAATAATTATCTTATTAAAATACGCCGCGGACGCTGGAAGGCGCGCTATGCAAACCGTCAAGCTCGTACCCGGATATTTGCTTAGGATATTGCGATGTAAGAATTTTTTTCAGGGTTAAACGTAAATAAACGGGATATCCCCTAAAAAACTGCCCCCAAAAAGATACGCCAAATAATTGTCATGTACGAGGCATGGAATTAAATAATCATGCCGTACTTTCCCGCGCAATTTGCTTAGGCTCATTATTTGGATATCAATCCGTGGCTGATTCCAAGTATGCTCAAAACTATTCCCACTGCGAATATCAAAACAAGCGCGAATGCCAATGCGAGAGCAACTCCTCCAAGCGCGCCTGTCGATAGCTTTATCCGCCTGTTAAGCGACTCAGAGTGCGATTTCCCTATTTCCGCGAATGCCGACACAAGGCTGCCGGTGCGCTCGCCTACGGAAACAATATCGATGTCTTCCTCGTCTATAATGCCGAATTTTTTCAAAGCGGCAGATATCGGAGCGCCGTCATTTACGGCAACCCTAAAACTTTGTATTCTCGAGCGCATTAAAGAGTTCTTTACGGACTTTTCGGCGAGCCTGAATGTCTCGGTGGTATTTACGCCGGAGGCAAAAAGAGTCGATGCAAGCGTCGAGAATCTGCATAGGTCGGAATCTGAGGCAATTTTCCCTATGACCGGTATTTTTAAAAGGAATGCGTCAGTTTTTAAAAGCCCTTCCGGAGTCTTGCGCACAAGTCTCACAGCGATAAATGCGATAACGACAAGAGCGGCCGCAATCGGAACGCCCGTCGTAAGCACCGAGCCTATTGTTTTCATAAGCACAATAGGCCCGTTTTCTCCCGCGCCGATGTTCGACATCATAGACTCAATCCGCGGCAGCATGAAAAATAGAAACAGCAGCACAACCCCTGAGGCCATGACGCATAGAAAAACCGGATATGCGAGGGCCGATATTATTGTCCGCCGCAGCTGCCGTCGCGCCTCTATATAAGATATTATGTTTTCAAATACAAACCCGAGGTTGGCGGTTGTTTCGCCGGCTTCGACAAGGTGCGTTATGCAAGGGTCGAAAAGGGCGGGGTACTTTTTTAGCGCGTCTGAAAGCGTCCGGCCCTCGCTGAGCTCTTTGTAAAGTTCGCGGCAGAGGGCTTTTGTACGCGCGTCAAGGGATCTTTGGGCGAGAGATTTTAGCGCGTCGCTGACAGGCATGCCCCCGCCGCCGCACAACTGTAGGAGCTTTTTAAAGAATGCAAGCGAGGTCTTTTCCCCGCCTAGATTTATTTTTGAAGCGTCTGGCTCCGAGGCTTTCGCAGTATCGGACGCTCCCGATGAATCCGCCCTTTCGGCCGATACGGGAACTAGCGACATGGCTCTAAGCTTGTTGCACGCGTCTTTATAGTCGGCGGCGTCCAGCTCTCCGGATACGATTTTGCCGTTTCCGGACATCGCCCTGTATTTATACTTTCGCATGGCTTACGGCTTCGTCGTTTAGGTTTGCGTAGCACATTATTTCGTCGAGCCCGCTTATTCCGCGCTTTACGAGCTCCCACCCGCATTCCTGCAATGTGCGCATTCCGTTGGCGCGGGCGGCTTCCCTTATTTCTCTTGCAGAAGCGCGCGAGACTATCATCGAATGTATATCTTCGGTGACCAAAAGTATCTCAAATATCCCGACTCTTCCGTAATAGCCTATCGAGCGGCATTTATCGCAGCCGTGCGGGATTTTTATCCCTCCGGCAAACTCGAGTTCCGATTGCGGAATGCCGAGGGTTGCGAGGCTTGATGAGAGCTGCTGCCTTGTGTAGTTTGCAGGCACTGCACATTTGCAAAGCCGCCTTACGAGCCTCTGTGCAAGTATCATTTCCACTGAGGAAGCTATTAGAAACGGCTCTATGCCCATGTCTACAAGCCTTGTGAGCGCGCCGGCGGAGTCGTTAGTATGCAGCGTGCTAAGCACGAGGTGCCCAGTAAGCGACGCCCGTATTGCTATGTCTGCCGTCTCCCTGTCGCGTATTTCCCCGACCATAATTATGTCGGGGTCCTGGCGCAGAACAGAGCGCAGAACCGACGAAAACGTAAGCCCTATTTCAGGATTTACCTGTGTTTGATTCACCCCCTCAACTTCGTACTCAACGGGGTCCTCAACCGTTATTATTCGAACTTCCGGCGAGCGCAGGCGGCGTATGAAGGCGGTTAATGTCGTCGATTTGCCGGAGCCGGTCGGGCCCGTGACAAGTATTATTCCGTGCGGGAGCGATAACGGCCGCGATATTTTTGCGGCGTCGTCCGGCAGAAACCCGAGATCCTCTATCGTGACAGGCCTCGATTTCTGATTTAGCAGTCGCAGCGAAACGCTCTCTCCGTAGAGGGTCGGCAGCGAAGACACTCGTATGTCGATCTCCTCGCCGCTCTTGGACCTGAATGCTATGCGCCCGTCTTGCGGGCGGCGCTTTTCAGATATGTTCAGCCGCGCCATTATTTTTATTCTCGATACGATTGCGTCCTTAAACTTTACGAGATTGTCGGGCACTGACACGGAATTCATGTCGCCGTCGATTCTGTATCTTATTGCGAGGCTGTCCCGGCGGGGCTCTATGTGAATGTCGGTTGCCCTGTCGGCAAGGGCGCGCGTTATTATTTCGTTCACAAATTTTATGATGGCGGCGTTTTCGTCCTCTTGCGTCTCGCTTTCGGATATGTCGGAAAAATCGTCGGCGTCTCTGCCTTCAAGTGATTCCGCGCCGACGCCGAAACTCTCGGCAATCTTTCCCTCAACGAGAGAGTAGGGCGCTAGCTTTATCGGGGGGATTCTTCCGGATATTGCGCATATCCATTTTATCGCGTCGTCCGACGGCGGCCATGTGAAAACAGCTGTGCCGTCGGAGAGCGGAAGACAGCGGTACTCGTTTATTATTCTGAGCGGAAGCAGACTTTCGGCGTTTTCGGGAATTTCAATATTGTCGACAGTTTCAAGGCCGACAGTCTCGGAAAGCTCGCTCACTATTTCGGATTCCGTAAAATTGCCGTGCTCCAATAAAAACCGCGGCTTTCTCGGATCGGCGCAGGCATCGAATTTCGAGGCATCGTCCGGTGAGAGTTTTTTCTTAAACTCGGCTTTCGCCGCTTCTATTTTCTTTTCGTAGGAAAGTGACATTTTTTTACCGCCAGTTTATGCGTTTTGCCTTTGGAACTTCCACCCTCTGCGGCGGAAACCACATCCTATAGCGGTTTTGCCGGTTTGACTGCTGGTTGTTTTTTTGCGCAGTGGCCGCCGCTTTCGGCGGCGGGGGCGGCGCGGGCGCGGGTTCGTCGGGGCTTTTCAGCGTTATTACAAATTCGGATATCGAATTTGAAACAACCACGCTCATAGTATCTTCGTCAAAAAAGTCCACCCTGTACGGTATCTCGTCTGAAATACGGCCTTTTAATACCACTGCGTACGATACTTTGGATTCTATATCTGTGATGACAAAATTCCATTTGCCGTCTACAAAACATGCGCATGTAAGTTCAAGGCTCGCTTCGTTTTTTTCGTCCTTGCCCGATTTTCCCGCAGGAGAATTGCCAAATGGGTTCCTCCCCAATAAAGATTCCGCGCCGTCGAGAGCAGGTATTGCACTGTTTCCGCCGCCCGCATTAGCCTCCTGGGGATTTTTGCCGTTTAAAGCAGCGTCCACAGATGGGGGTTGCGCCTGTTCCGATTCAATCCCTGCGCCGCCCGTTGCGCCTTCTTCGTTGCCGTCCGAAGCTTTTCCTTCTTGCGCAGTGCTTTCCCCAAAGCCTGCTTCGGAAGGGTGGGCTTGCCGAGCATCTTCCTCTGTGGGCGGAGGCATCTGCCGAAAGTTTTCTTCCGGCGGGGGCGGGGGAAGGCCGTCAGAATACGGGAGCGGCGGAGGTCCACCGCGCGTAAAAGAATCTCCGCCCGCCGTAATGTCTCCGTTTCCTTGGGCGGTTGCCGTCAAGAATGCGGAGCATACAATTATTGTCGCGATCAATGTCTTCATTTTCTCACGCCCGGTGCAAACCTGTGCGCTTTCGCCTTGCTTGGCGCTGTGATATTATCGCTGCCGGCATTGTTGGCCTCGGCGGATTTATCGGCAGATGCGCTTTCTTCTTCGGCGGGAGTGCCTTCTTCTTGGGCTCCTTCTTTCTTATTTCCGTCCGGATTCTTAAACGCCTCCTCGTTTCTGCCCTTCGGAAGTATCGTGCGAAGCGCCGAGCTTCTGGCTGACTCGGCCTGCCCAAATCCGTCGGTTTCGGGATCGTAAAACCTGCCGGTTTTCAAATATAAATCGAGTTCTTTCGATATCGGGGATTTATCCATGCCCGTATCTTTCATTATTGTGTCTACTGCGGCGCTGCTTATAATAGTCGGGCGGATAAATATGACGAGCTCCGTCCTTGTGCGCTGGTCGTTGGTTGGCTTGAAAAGCTCCCCGATTACAGGTATGTCGGATAGCAGCCAAACTGCCTGGTCGGTGTCGGTTGCTTCGGTCTGTTGGAGCCCCGCCAAAACTATCGTTTCGCCGTCGCGGGCGCTGACAAAGCTCTCGGCCTCTCTCGTGCCTTCTATCGCTTGGCGTGTGTCGTTGACCTCCATGTAGTCGAGCACGGAGCTCGCCGTCTGTTTTATGTCGAGCTGCACCACGCCGTTGTTGCCTATCAGGGGCGTCACTTCGAGTATTATACCTATGTCGCGCCACTCAACGGTATCTTGCGTCGACGGAAAATTGCCGGTATTGTAGGTCGTTGTTCCGGTTATGAATGGGTATTTTTTTGATACGTTTATGGTGGCTTCCTTGTTGTGGGTTGTCACTATAGAAGGTGCGGATAGGATTTTTACTTTGCTGTTTTCCTCGGCAATGTTGAATATTGCGGAGAATCCCTGCTCGTTCATAGAAAACACAAATGCGTTTTCACCGGAGTCGTTTAGCGAGCCAACCGAAGTATTGCCCCTCCATCCGCGCGGCGTCACGCTTCCGTCCGACGACGTGCTGGAGACTGTAGAGTAGTCAAGCCCGAAAGTAGATAGCCCCGAAACTTGCTTGTCGGTCAAAGTGACCTCAGTTATTATGACGTCTATCTTTACTTGGGCTAGCACTACGTCGACCTTTTCAATTATATTTCTTATCTGCATCAGGTCGGTGGACGTGCCGTAGGCGACTATCGAGTTGCTTCGCTCGTCGGCAACTATTGTGACGTACTCGCTGAACTGCAAGGCGGCGCCTGTGGGGTCTGCGGTCAGGTTGGTTGGCCGGGCGGCCTGCTGGCCCCTGTTTATCGCGTTGCGGTTTTGCGCGTTTGAAATCATGTTGCTGCGGTTTGTTGCGGCTACCCTCGCGGCTTCCGCTGCGTTGTTGCTCTTTACGGCGGCTTGTTGCCCCTTGACTATCTGGTTGAGGACTGTCGCCACATCTTTCGACTCACCGTGGCGTATATAGAATACTTCGCTGCGCGTCAATGGCTGGGCGTCGGTATCGAGCGCATCAACGATTTTTTTTATGTGTTTTAGGTTGCCCTTGGGGGTGACCACAATCAGCTGGTTCGTGCGTTCGTCCGACTCAATGCTTGTTTTCGCGAGGTATTTTTTTAGGGCGTCGTTTTGTATTGTGGAAAGCTTGCGCTTTGCGTCGTCGGCGCCCACGTTTTTAAGCATGAAAAATCCTATCTCCTCGTTTATCGACGGCTCAACGTCTATTTTCTCGAGTAGCATTTCTATGCGCTGGTGGTTTGCCACTGTGTCAGTCAGAAAGAATGCGTTGCTTCGCGGAAACAGAGAGAGGGACGCAACATTGTTGGGCGATATGAAAGTTGAAAGCGTCTGGGCGAGAGTCTCGATGTCGACGTATTTAAGCTCGTAAAACTTTGACGCGAACGCGTTGCTTGTCGGCAGATCCGACGCCTTTCCGGAAATGTAGGTTGGGGCTTGGGCGTTTACACCCTGTGACGGCGACACTTTAAAGAATTTTTCGCCCATTTGGACAACTGCCATGCCATTTGCGGAAAGCAGAGATTTTATTGCCAATATTGCTTCGTCGCGCGGAAGCTTGCCTTTTGAAGCAAAGTTAATTTTTGCGTTTGGAAGGCCCGCGGAGGTTATTGCGACTTGCCCAGTGAGTTCTTCGAGGATTTTTATTACCTGCATTGGGTTTTCGTCCACGAAATAGAACGGTCCCTGCAAATGGTTGTCGTTTTTAGGTTCCTGTTCCCTCGCAAAGCGGTTCCTGCTAAAATTTTCGCCCCTGACTACAAATCCGCCGGCAGGCCTTGGGGGTTCGTTCTGCTTCTGTGCGGAACTTTGCCCGCTTTTTGCAGGTTGTGCGGCGGATTGGTTCGCCGAGGCTGCACTGGCGGCCGTAGCAGGCTTTGCACCGGCTGGAGCGGCGGTTGTGGGAGATTTCGCGGGGGCCGCCGCGTTAACTGGTCTGGCTTGCTGTTGCTGTGCCAAAACATCACCCGAAAAGGCGAGCATTGTTCCGGCTAACATCGCCATAATATGCGCAAAACGGCATCTTGTGGTTTTGCCGTGAAATATGTTTTGCATGTTGTAGTTTTGTTTTTTATTGAAAATTTGCGCCGGCGGCAGTGCCGGCAGAATATACCCGCATAGTGCGATTGGTCTGTTTTATATAAATGTATAAGTTGGCCGAAAGTTTCCCGCAACGAAAAAAAATGAAAAAAATAGATTGCATTTCAGCCGAGCATTCATAAATTCGTTTTCCATGAAACTTCGTATATTAGCACTCATTTCTATGGTTATCGCTGGAGCGATGCTCGGCGGTTGCAACACGGGTAACGAAAGAACAGCGCACCAGAAGAGCACATTCTTCGGACTGTACACATACGAGCCCGGCTGCTTCTCCCCGACTTCCGATACCTCGATAAACATCAGAACGGAAGAAGCTTGCGGTATGGAATTGCCTTCGGGCGACAAGACCTCCTTCGCGTGGGGTCTGGTGACTGTCGAAGACTACTAATTCTTACCCCCAGAGAATCTCCCGTTTTTTGCAAAGAGGGCGCGCCCTCTTGCCGAATTTAATTAATTTCAAAACCCGACGAGAAGCTGACGCTTTTTGCGGGTTTTTCTTTTAAATGCAAGCTAAACGAAAAATATTTTGCGTCGATATAGGCAATACGCGCACACATTGCGCGGTCGTGGCCTTCGACGGTTCCTCATACTCCGCCGTTTGGAGCTCCGACTTCGACGGGGAAAATTTTCCGCATATTTTCTCCCAAGAACGTCTCTATGAAAACTCCGGGGCGGATGCGCTCGCGTGGTGCTCGGTAGTGCCGAGTCGCTCCGAAGAGTTCGCGGGGCTCATTGAAGCCTTAAACGTAGGCGCGATGAGGCTCACATACAAAAACGCCCCGATGGAAATAGACATGAAAAATCCGGCGCAAGTTGGAGACGACAGAATTGCCGATGCCGTGGGGGCTGCGATATTTTTTGAGCCCCCGTACATATCGGTAGATATGGGAACGGCGGTGACGATTGATTTCGTCGACGAAGCCGGCAGATATGCGGGAGGGGCAATTGCCCCGGGAATGCACGCATTCGCCGACTACCTCTCTGAAAGGGCGGCGCAGTTGCCTAAAATAAATCCGGCGCTCGCAGATTTCGACATGGCAATTGGCAAAGATACGGTCGAGGCGATGTATGTAGGTTGCGTCAAGGGTTTTTGCAAGCTCGCCGACGGGATAATTTCCGATATAGAAAAAGAATACTTCCCGAACGGCGATATAGCCCAAAAGACGGTTTTTACCGGCGGGAGTGTAGAACTCCTTCCTAAAAAATGGCTTGCAGGCAGAAAAATAGAGTCCAATCTTTCCGCATTGGGGTTGGCTCGCTCTTATATTTTAAATGAAGGAAGAAAATGACTGAAATAAAACGTACAATCACCGCGGTGCTTGCGGCACTGACAATATCGGCAGGCGTTTGCGCCCAAACTTCCGCACCCGCGCCGTCGCCGGATCTGCTTAAAGACAAGTCCTCGTATTCAAAGACGGAGTTGTTCGATTCCCCGGTTGTGTTTTCAAACCGCGAGGCAAACGAAGCCGCAATTAAAAACTATGAGGCTTCTCCTGACTCCTACAAGCCGGAAGAGCTTATGCCGGTCGCCGTTTGCTATATGGGGGTGGGAAACATGCAAAAAGCAAAGTCGTTGTTTGAAGCGTTCCTCGCAGCGCGCCCGGACAACTTGCGGGCTATCCGCACACTCGGAACTTTGTCTATGCTCTCAAAAGATTTTGAGGCGTCTAAAAAATATTACGACAAAGCTATAAAGCTTGGCGACGACCCCTCCGCTGTATATGCCGCAACAGTGTGCATAATGCAGCAAAAACCCGATGAAATTTCCGCGTACCTGCCGACTCTTAAAAAACTCTCCAAAGAGAATCTCGAATCACTAAATCTCGCAATGGTTTACGCACTCAGAGATTCGAAGAACCCGGATAACGCGCTTGTAAAGGAGCTCGTTGGAGGCATAGACGCGCGCAAGATGATTTCTTCCTCGACCCCCGACGCGCTCGCGACAATTCTTCGCTTCTACCTCGGAACGCGCGACTTATGGACGCCTTCCGCAAGCGTAGTTCCCGCGAGGGCAGCCGCGCTGTTGGAGTCTTGGCCCCTCGCGCTTGAAATATACAACAACATACTAAAATCCGAGCCTAAAAATACGCTTGCACTCAGGGGCAAGGCATTAGTCTCTTACCGCGTCGGCGGAGTGATGGAGGCGGCAAATCTCATAAAGGCCGCCCGCGAACTCGGCGATGCGGCGGCCGCGCTCGACGGCATAGAGCTCTTTGTGCTCTCAAAGAACGAGGACGTCTGGAATATGTTTAAAGACGCCGCCGATACGGCTGAAATATTGCCGCAGGTAAGGGCGGGGCTGATACTGTACGCCGTGCGCAACGATAAGTCCGATATGTTCTATGCGGCCGCGATAGGCAAAAACTCGGAGTTCCTGTACAAAGACGAACAGGTCTTGAAATTAATCGAGGAGGGTGTCAAAAAATTCTCCTCCGACAAGCGCGCCAAACAGGTGCAGGATAAAATCGACGCGGCAAAGAAATAATATGCGCCGCCAGCCGCAAAAGAAGCGCAAGGTCGATTACGCCGCCTTGAAAAGCCCGTTTATGAGAATCCCGCGAATGGATGTCGTAGGGGCGAGGGCGTTGCTCGACCTCGGTTTTAGAGAGGTATACGAGCTGCGCGGGCGCGATCCGGAGTCTCTCGTGGCGGATTTGTCCAAAATAAAGGTTGAGGTTCCGCCGGAAATGTTAAAGTACATGAAGCTTGCCACGGATTTTGCCGAAACCCAATAGTGCGCAATCCCGGCATAGTTGCGGACATAGCTTATGCCGTCGTCCGCCAATAGCATTTTACAACATGGATAACACCGACAAATTGATTATAGGCGGGCGCGAGTTTAAGTCGCGCCTTTTTGTGGGAACCGGCAAATTCCGGTCGCCCGAAATTATGGCCGAGGCGGTCGAAGCCTCGGAGGCGTCCGTCGCGACAGTCGCGCTGAAAAGGGTAAGCCTTGAAAAGTCCGACAAATACGCCAACCTCGCCGACTATCTCGACCCCAAAAAATATCTCGTATTGCCGAACACGTCCGGCGCGGTTGATGCCGACGAAGCTGTGAGAATCGCAAGGCTCGGCAGAGCCGCGGGATTCGGGGATTTCGTGAAGCTTGAAATTCACCCCGACCCAAACTATCTGCTCCCCGATCCAATCGAAACGCTGAAAGCCTCAAAAATCCTCGCCGGCGAGGGATTTAAAGTTATGGCGTATATGAATGCCGACCCAGTTCTTGCAATGCGCCTGCAAGATGCGGGCGTTGCGGCGCTGATGCCGCTCGGTGCCCCGATTGGCACAAACAGGGGGCTTGAAACGCGCTCGCAAATTGAAATTATAATTGAGCAGGCCGACCTTCCCGTTGTCGTGGACGCGGGCATAGGGCTGCCGTCGCACGCGGCGCAGGCAATGGAAATAGGGGCGTCGGCGGTATTGATAAATACGGCTATTGCAGTCGCGGAGAATCCGGTTGAGATGGCGAGGGCGTTTTCTCTTGCAGTCCGCGCGGGAAGAACCGCCAGACTCTCGGGAGCCGCGGCAACTCTCACGCGGGCAAGCGCAACAAGCCCGCTCACGGGCTTTTTGGACGAATAACCATGAAAGCGACATTTCTTGAAGAATTGCGCTCGCACGATTTGCATGCGCTTGCAGAATACTCTCGAAACTGCCCGGCATCAACTGTGGCAGCTGTTGTAAACAAGGGCAGGGCAGATTCGCTCGAAGATCTCGCCGCCCTGATTTCACCGGCGGCGGAGGCAGAGCTTGAATCGATGGCGCGCATAAGCGCATCGACAACGTCGAAATATTTTGGGCGGACAATGCGCCTTTTCGCTCCCCTGTACGTTAGCAACGAATGCGTAAACAACTGCGTCTATTGCGGTTTTGCGTGCAGGCACAATATTCAGAGGCGGACTCTGTCGCTCGACGAGGTCGAACGTGAGCTTGTCGCCATACGCAACCTCGGGTTCCGCAACGTCCTGCTTGTTGCGGCGGAAAACCCGAAGCTTGTTTCTTCCGGTTACATGGAGAGCGTCATACGCCTTGCGAGGTCGATGGTTCCGTCAGTTTCGATAGAAATAGCTCCGTCGAGGGTGGTCGACTACAAAAAATATGTCGATGCCGGCTGCGAGGGGCTAACGGTTTTTCAGGAAACCTACGACGAGAAAGTCTATCCGACTCTCCATCCGTCTGGTCCGAAGTCTGTGTTTGAATGGAGGCTTGCGACTCCCGAGCGCGGAGCGCAGGCGGGAATGAGAAAGCTCGGGCTCGGGCCGCTGCTTGGCGTCAACGAGTGGAGGTTCGAGGTGTTGGCGGTGGCGTTGCATGCCAAATTTCTATTCAAGCGGGCGTGGAAGAGCCAGATTTCAATATCGCTTCCGCGCATGAGGCCCGCCGCGAGCGGATACATTCCGGAGCCTGGCAACATACCAAACGACCGCCAGACGGTTCAGGTAATATGTGCGCTCCGAATGTTTTTGCCGAGGCTTGCGATAGTTGTTTCTACGCGCGAAAGCCGCAAATTCCGCGACGGAGTCATGGGGCTTGGGGTGACAATGATGAGCGCGTTTAGCAGCACAAAACCCGGAGGGTACGCCGACAGGGAAGAAAGCGGAGAACAGTTCCATATAGACGATTCGCGCAATCCGGAAGAATTCGCCGAAGCCCTGCGAAAGCGCGGAATAGACCCCGTCTGGAAAGACTACGATTCCGCTCTCGGAGCTTAGTCATTTTGGATTTTCTCAGCCTGTGCGGCGGGATTTTTGGGAATTGATACAAGTTCTTCCCGATTTCCCGTTTTCTTGCGCGGGCTTTTTTGAAAACCGTTTGCATATTTTTTGCTTTTGCGGACATCAGCTCCTCTATGCTTGCGGCGTGCGGAAATTTTTTTTGCTCGAAGAGGTTTTAAGACGGGTTTCGGCGGCAGCCATAAAATAAACAAAAAATATGTGCAATGGGCATGTAGCGCAATGGGGAAAGCTTTTTCGATAGTGGAAAGATCGCATGTGGAGGCGAAAAAATTTTTCGGTCCGCGAGCGATAGATTACGCAGTTGACTCAACTCTCGGCGGAGGCGGAGACGCGCTTTTTTTGGCGTCGATGCTTTCGGAAGGCGGAAAAATTTTCGGATTTGACGTTCAGGAAGAGGCCGTGGCGAGATCGCGGGCTCTCTTTGAAAAAAACGGTATTTTGGAGAAGTGCACGTTCTTTTGCAGCGGGCACGAAAATATGTCGGAATTAATTCCGCAAAAATACCGAGGAAAAGTCGGGTGCGTGTTTTTCAATTTGGGCTGGCTTCCGAGATCGGACAAAGTTTGCGTGACAAAACCCGAAACTACGGTAGCGGCTCTCGAAGCGGCGGTCGAGCTTATCGACAAGTCTTTCGGGTATTTGAGCATAGCGTCTTACAGGGGGCATCTGGGCGGAGAGGAAGAATGCGAAGAAGTCAGAATTTTTTTCTCTAAAATTAAAACTGCGCGGACGGAAGAAATGGCATCTTCAGACGACCCGAAATCGCCCGTATTGTTTACGGCGAAATTTATGATTTAGAGAGAAAATTTCCCGAAATAATTTTTCCCATAATTTTTATTGACGTTTCTTATAGTTTGAATATAAGAGGCTTATAATGAAAATAAAAAGTTCGATATTTGCCGTTTCGATGTTGGCCGCGCTCAGCGGTTCTGCCGCCAATTTTGTCTTTCACGGAAATGTGTCCGGCGATATGCTTGACGCCGCAAACTGGTATGAGGTAAGCGGAACCCCCGATGTATGGAATATTCCGATGAACAATGGAGCTGATTGGACATTTTCCGCCGCATCGAGGCTCCCCACTGCCGGCGATACAGTCGGTATTGCAAGATATTATTATGGAACAGACAAGAGTCAGATTCTGTTGCCGGCGCCAGACAAATATATCGGGGTAAGCGCCTCAATCGGAAAAGTTGTAATTGGCGAAGGCAGTTCGAGGGATAACACCATATGGATAGGCTCCGACGGTCATGCGGGCGAAGACTTCACTCTTACCATGGATAGCTACGGCGGGGGATCTTACCAGAGTGCCAAGAATAATTTTTATGTAAATCCCGACGCCTCGCAGAACTCTTATTCAATAAAAGTTCTCGGCGATACATATCTCACAAACGACACGCACAACTGGGGCAGCCTTACTACCAGAGCCCTCGACAGAATTGAAATCAAGGATCTTAATTTAGTATTCCAGTCTGTGTTTTTTTATACGTACGCCAAAAGTTATTATATATCCGGAAGCGTAAATATGAATTCTCTAACAGATTCTAAAAACGATACCGAACCTGCCAATATGTGGACGGTTTACGTTCCGCAAAACGCGCTTACGCTCGACGCCCCGCTAATCCGCATAGACGGTGATCTTAAAAGGGAGGATCAATTCGATATGCTATCTGAAATAGTCTTTGACTTCAACTGGGGCTACGAAGACTACGCGCCTGGCGAATATACGCTGTTGTCCGTAGGCGGAGATATTAGCGGCTTTGACGACGGCGGAATAAGCATAATGGGAATAAACGATATCAAGTGGTCGTTGGAATGGAAGGGAAACGACCTCGTTTTGGTGGGAGTCCCAGAACCTGCCAATGTTGCAGCGGTTCTCGGCGCGCTTGCGCTTGCGGCTGTTGCGTATGCGAGAAGGCGCAAGTAGAGGTTGAAACTTTTTCCGGAAAGCCCCGAAGGTTTCATCCTCGGGGCTTTTTTGTTGCCCGCATTTGCACAACTGCCTAATAATTTGCCACTATCCGCGCAAGAAAAACGCATTATTCCGATGGCTGGGGTTTACGATAAGTACCGATGAATTCCCGCCGCTTTCTTTAAAGAATCAAAAAAAAATGTTTAAAAAAAAATATAAACGCTCATTCAAAAAATTATGGATAAATTGTTAAAACTAATGCTCGACGGCGAGCCGCTCTCGACTGAGCAGATGGGGAAAATCCTCGGAATCTCGCGCGACGAGCTGGACGAACGCATGAAAAAACTCGTCGAAGAGGGAGTATTGCTCGGGTGGAGGCCCGTCATAAATCCCGACGTGGAGGAGTCTGTCGTGCATGCCGCGATAGAACTGCGAATAAATCCGGAGCGCGACGGCGGCTTCGACAGGCTTGCCCAGCGAATCAGCAAATTTGACCAGGTGGATTCATGCTACCTCATGAGCGGCGCTTACGACTTGCTTATTTTTGTCCGCGCAAAATCCCTCAGAGGTGTGGCAAGTTTCGTCTACGAAAAACTTGCAACTATCGGCGGCGTCACCTCTACCGCGACACATTTCTTCCTTAAAACCTACAAACAGCAGGGATTCATAATCACCCGCGATATGTCAGACGGCGACAGGCTATTGTATTCGCCGTAGATTTCGAAATCCGCCACATTTTGCGTATTCCGAAATATTTTTTTTGCGCCTAAATTTTTATATGAAAAACGGCAATCCATCAAAATTTGTAGCATCGCATGTAGTTGGCCTTCCCAAATCGGGAATCCGCGAATTTTTCGCAATAGCAGCCAATATGGAGGACATAGTCTCGCTCGGCATAGGCGAGCCCGACTTCGTCACCCCGTGGCATATACGCGAATCCGCAATATTCGCCCTTGAAAAGGGAAAGACCTCTTATACGGACAACCTCGGCTTGCGCCGCCTGCGCAACGAAATCTCAAAATATGTAGAAAAAAACTACAAGGCTTCGTATGATCCGTCGTGCGAAATACTCGTGGGAGTCGGCGTCTCGGAGGTTCTCGACTGTGTCCTTAGGGCAATTATAAACCCCGGCGACAAAATAATGTACCACGAGCCGTGTTTTGTATCATATTCGCCGAGCGTAAGGCTCTGCCACGGGGTGCCAGTCCCAGTCAAGACGCGCCCGGAGGACGACTTCGCGTTCAATATTGACGAAGTCCGAAGGGCTTGGCAGCCGGGCTGCAAGGCTATTATAATAAACTTTCCGACAAACCCAACGGGGGGAGTCGCAGATAAAAAACAGCTCGAGGAGCTCGCAAAATTCGCCTGCGAAAAAGACATGCTCGTCATAAGCGACGAAATTTATTCCGAGCTGACGTACGAGGGCACACACCACTCTATCGCGGCGATAGAAGGAATGAAGGAGCGCACTATTTTCCTGCACGGCTTCTCAAAAGCTTTCGCAATGACCGGTTTCAGAATCGGCTATGCATGCGCCCCGCGCGAGCTTATTGAGGGAATGATGAAAGCCCATCAATATGCGCTCATGTGCGCGCCGATTGTCTCGCAGGAGGCCGCCATCGAAGCTCTCGTAAACGGAAAATCGTCTATGGAGAAAATGCGCGACCAATACCATAGGCGCAGGGATTTTATCGTTGGCAGATTCAACGAAATGGGGCTTAAATGCCATCTGCCGAAGGGAACTTTCTACGCCTTCCCAAAAGTGCCGGAATCGGCCGGAATGAACTCAATGGAGTTCGCAAAATATATTCTCGAAAAAGCGAAAGTTGCGGTTGTGCCGGGCTCGGCTTTCGGGGAATCCGGCGAGGGATTTTTGCGCGCAAGCTTCTCGACAAGCTATGACAACCTCGTAAAGGCCGCCGACAGAATCGAAGCGGCGCTATCTGGAATAAAATAATAATGGCTTCTCAAACCCCAAAAAGCGTAGCCCTCGTCGGGCGCCCGAATGTCGGCAAGAGCAGGCTCTTCAACCGCATTCTCGGGCGAAGAATCTCCATAGTTCACGACAAGCCCGGCGTCACCCGCGACATCGTTGTCGAAAAGCTCACCGACTCCGTCGCGCTAATGGATACGGGCGGCCTTGGGGCTGTCGCCTCAGGCGGGGAAAACATCATAGCCCAAGCCACCAACCGCCAGGCTAAGTTCGCAATAGACACTGCGGACACAATCATTTTTGTGGTCGACTCCCAGGA